>Ga0255334_1000742_pt1 | contig 20528 bp, 16 predicted proteins | sample EtOH5_35cm_T3_12_FD_202080 | JGI IMG/M metagenome (GOLD analysis project Ga0255334, IMG submission 202080) | Sandy soil microbial communities from University of British Columbia, Vancouver, Canada - EtOH5_35cm_T3_129 | ecosystem: Engineered > Artificial ecosystem > Sand microcosm > Unclassified ...
CACACCCGCTCACCACGGGCGATCTGCCAGGACACCTTGTCCAACAACGGCGTAGAGCCGAAAGCAAGGGACACATCGCTGAATTTGAGCAGGGTCATGAGCTTCTCCAAAAACCGGGCGCGCATTCTACCTGACTTGAGGCTTCAGAAGGCCGGCAATTTCACCTTCGCGACACTCTGCATGACAAATGTTGCGAACTGATGCTGACAGGCCGGCAAAGCTTTCGCCCGCTGCTGGCAAAAGGCTAAGCTACAGTTAATTCAGTGTTGGCATCGTCAACGCTTGTCATGATTTCTCTGTTCGGACGTCTCATGCGCAGTCGCCTTTTTGGTCTTTTATCCTGTTTTCTTCTTTCTGCCACTGCCATCCAAACAGCACAGGCGGTGGACCTGTCTACCCAGCGTCAATACTACGATGAAGCCAAGCGTGCCCTGGCCAAGGGTGATACAGGTCCTTACTTCCGTTACAGCCAGGCTCTTAGGGATTACCCGTTGGAGCCTTATCTTGCGTACGACGAACTGACCGCACGTCTGAAAACCGCGAGCAATGCCGAAATCGAGAAATTTCTCGCTGAACACGGCGACCTGCCGCAAGCCAACTGGATGAAACTGCGCTGGTTGCGCTGGCTGGCCGATCGCGGCGACTGGGAAACCTTCGTCAAGTACTACGACCCCAAACTCAATTTCACCGAACTGGACTGCCTGAACGCGCAGAATCAGATCGCGCGCAAACAGAAGACCGAAGGTTATGCCAACGCCGAAAAACTCTGGCTGACCGGTAAATCGCTGCCTGGGGCGTGTGATGGCTTGTTCGGGATCTGGGCCGCCGAAGGTCAACTGACCGAACAGAAACGCTGGGAGCGCACCAAGCTTGCCGCCCAGTCGCGCAACTACCCGCTAGCCAACAGCCTGGTGAGCGGCCTGACCACCCTCGGCCCGCGCGGCCGCTTGCTGGTGGATGTGGCGCAGAAACCCGAGCTGCTCAATCAACCGTCGCGGTTTACCCCGGCCGACGAGCCGATGTCCGACATCGTCAGCCTCGGCCTGCGCCGCCTGGCCAAACAGGATCCGGACAAGGCCATGGCCTTGCTCGACGGCTATGCCAGCAGCATGCACTTCTCGCGCGACGAAAAAGTGGCCATTGCCCGGGAAATCGGCCTGACCCTCGCCCGACGTTTCGACCCGCGCGCACTGGACGTGATGACCAAGTACGACCCGGAACTGCGCGACAACACCGTGTCGGAATGGCGCCTGCGCCTGCTGCTGCGCCTGGCTCGCTGGGACGATGCCTATCAACTGACTCGCCGTCTGCCGCAGGATCTGGCGACCACCAATCGCTGGCGCTACTGGCAGGCCCGCAGCCTGGAACTGGCTCAACCGCAAAACCCGGAAGCGCTAACGCTTTATAAAGGCCTCGCCCGCGAGCGTGATTTTTACGGCTTCCTCGCAGCGGATCGCTCACAGTCGCCCTACTCGTTGAACAACAAACCGCTGGTGCTCAGTCAAGCGCTGATGAACAAGGTCCGCAATACCCCCGGCATACGACGCGCCCTGGAATTCCATGCTCGCGGACAGATCGTCGATGGTCGCCGCGAGTGGTACCACGTCAGCCGCCATTTCAGCCGCGACGAAATGGTCGCCCAGGCGAAACTGGCCTACGACCTGAAATGGTATTTCCCGGCGATCCGCACCATCAGTCAGGCGCAGTACTGGGACGACCTGGACATCCGTTTCCCGATGGCCCACCGCGAAACCCTGGTGCGCGAAGCCAAGGTTCGTGGCCTGCATTCGAGCTGGGTGTTCGCTATCACCCGCCAGGAAAGTGCTTTCATGGACGACGCCCGTTCCGGCGTCGGCGCCAGCGGCCTGATGCAACTGATGCCCGGCACCGCCAAGGAAACCGCGCGCAAGTTCAGCATTCCCCTGGCCTCGCCTCAGCAAGTGCTCGACCCGGACAAGAACATCCAGCTAGGCGCGGCTTACTTGAGCCAGGTCCACAGCCAGTTCAACGGTAACCGCGTCCTCGCTTCCGCCGCCTACAACGCCGGGCCCGGTCGCGTGCGCCAGTGGCTGCGCGGTGCGGACCACCTGAGTTTCGACGTCTGGGTGGAAAGCATCCCGTTCGACGAAACCCGTCAGTACGTGCAAAACGTGTTGTCGTACTCGGTGATCTACGGCCAGAAGCTCAACTCACCGCAACCATTGGTGGATTGGCATGAGCGCTACTTTGACGATCAATAATCCTGCTTTGAAGCACTGACAAAAATGCCCGCATCGATTGATGCGGGCATTTTTTTCGCGTCCAGAACGACTATGCCGACTTGAGCCGTGCGGCAATCCGCTTGCCATGCCGGGTCAGTCGATATTTTTGAGCAGGGCTGCTTGGCGACTCGGGATTGGTCATTTCAATCAAGTTGGCAGCCAATGCGGGCCTGAGGTAGTTAGCCCGAAAGGTCGCCTTGTGAGCCAAACCGACCTCGGTCATTAAGTCGCTGATTTTAAGCGGGCCGTTAACATGAAGCGCTGAAAGCAATTTCCCTACTGGGTCGCTTACCAGGTCGGTTACTGGGTCGGTTACTGATTCACTAAGGGCCGCTTCCTCAAGCGCGAGACTCAATGCCTGCAGCATGAACTCGACAAAAGGCGTCGCCTCAGCCAACTGATCGGCCGCCGACAATGCCGCGTAATAAGCATCCTGCTGATCTCGAATTACCGCTTCGACAGGCAGATATGCCAACACCGGGCGCCATTGACTGAGTATCAACGTCTGCCAAAGACGGCCCATGCGTCCATTACCATCAGCGAAGGGATGGATGAACTCGAATTCGTAATGGAAGACGCAGCTGATGATCAGCGGATGCCAATCAGAATCGCCAAGCCACGCCAACAAGTCTTCAATCAATTGCGCAAGGCGACTCGGCGGCGGGGCCATATGGACCAGTTTATCGCCACGGTAAATGCCCACACCGGCTCGACGAAACTGCCCGCAGTCGTCAATCAACCCACCCATCAGCAACTCATGGGCATAAAGTAAGTCGGCTCGGCGACTCGGCTGCCACTCCGGCATGGCTTCATAAGCCGCGAAAGCGTTGCGCACTTCCTGGATTTCCCGAGGCAATCCCAACACACGCTGCCCCGCCAGAACAGCCGTCACCTGCTCGATGTTCAGGGTGTTGTTCTCGATCGCTAAAGAAGCCTGAATCGTACGAATCCGATTGCTACGACGCAGTTGAGGCGTTTGCAGGCGCTCATCCACAGCCGCCAGCTGACCAATTTGTTCACTAATCCCGGCGACCAACGCCAGCATTCTGGTGGTCAGGGTCAACGGTGGTTGATAACGGCTCATATCCTTTTCCAGGCTCGCAACTGTGGCCGACATAATGCCCGACCACGGCAGCATTCAGCAGCTCTCATTCACGCAGCCTCATGTCCATCGTTAAACTGCAACGCCGCCAACCGCGCATACAGCGCGTTACTCGCAATCAATTCCTGATGCGTCCCCACCGCCACCAGTTTCCCTTGGTCCATCACCGCGATCCGGTCAGCGTTTTTCACGGTGGCCAGTCGGTGGGCGATGACCAGCGTGGTGCGGTTTTTCATCAGGCTCGGCAGGGCTTGCTGGATCAGGTGTTCGCTCTGGGCGTCGAGGGCGCTGGTGGCTTCGTCCAGCAGCAGGATCGGCGCGTCCACCAGCAGCGCCCGGGCGATGGCCAGGCGCTGGCGTTGACCGCCGGACAAACCGAGGCCACCGTCGCCAAGGTGGGTCTGGTAGCCGTTGGGCATTTGTTCGATGAAGTCGTGGGCGTAAGCGATTTTCGCCGCTTCCTGAACCTGGGCCAGGGTGGCCGTCGGGTTGCCGTAACGGAGGTTCTCTTCGATGCTGCCAAAGAACAGCGCCGGGGATTGCGAGACCAGGGCGAAGCAGCGACGCAGGTCCAACGGATCGAGTTGAGTCAGCGGCACGCCGTCGAGCAGGATGCGTCCTTCAGCCGGGTCGTAAAAGCGCAGCAGCAAGTCATACACCGTCGACTTGCCGGCACCGGACGGCCCAACCAACGCGAGGGTTTCGCCAGCATTGATCGTCAGATTCAAACCATCGACCGCATAGCTTTCGGGACGCGACGGGTAGGAAAAGCGCACGTCTTGCAGCACCAGGTCACCCCTTACCCGTTCAGGCAAGGTCACCAGGCCAGTAGTCGGTGGCCGGATGATATTTTCCGAGCGCAGCAACTCGCCAATCCGCTCGGCGGCGCCGGCGGCACGCTGCAGTTCGCCGATGACTTCGCTCAACGTGCCGAATGCGCTGCCGACAATCAGGCTGTAAAACACAAACGCCGCCAGCTCACCCGCGGAAATCCGTCCGGCGATGACATCCATGCCGCCGACCCAGAGCATCACCCCGACTGCGCCAAGCACCAGCACGATCACCAGGGTAATCAGCCAGGCCCGCTGGAAGATCCGCTTGCGAGCGGTGTTGAAGGCCTCCTCCACCGTTGCGGCGAAGCGCTGCTCATCCTGGACCTGATGGTTGTAGGCCTGCACGGTTTTGATCTGGCCCAGGGTTTCGGAAACATAGCTGCCGATATCGGCAATCCGGTCCTGGCTCAGGCGCGACAGGCTACGCACCCGACGGCCGAAGATCAGGATCGGCGCGATCACCAATGGCAACGCGACCACCACGATGCTGGTGAGTTTGGGGTTGGTGATAAACAACAGGACGATCCCGCCGATCACCATCAACAGATTGCGCAAAAACAGCGACAGCGAAGAGCCGATCACCGATTGCAGCAGCGTGGTGTCAGCGGTCAACCGCGACTGGATCTCGGAGCTGCGGTTGTCTTCGTAGAATCCCGGGTGCAGATAAATCAGATGATTGAACACCTGACGACGGATGTCCGCGACAACGCGTTCGCCAATCCATGAGACCAGGTAGAAACGCGCGAAGGTGCCAATCGCCAGCCCGACCACCAGCAACATAAACAAGCCGATGGACTGGTTGAGCAAATGCGGCGATTGGGTCATGAAGCCCTGATCTACCAGCAGGCGAATCCCCTGCCCCATGGATAAGGTGATGCCCGCCGTGACGATCAATGCGAGCAAGGCACCGACGGCCGGCCAGCGATAAGGCGCAATGAAACGCAGGGCCAGGCGCATGGCGCGCCGTTGACGGGATGAGAGGATGGAGATCATTCGATGGCGCAACCAGTAGGCTTTGACGCAATCAAGCCTACACCGGTCGATGGGCTTGAACGCTGTAAATCATAATGAGTCAGGTTAAATATGACCGCAAAGACTAGGTCCTAGACGGTATTGGTCTAAAGTTCGGGTGGCAACGCTGCCATATTTCTGGTGGACTGATGCTTCCGCCGCAAAGATCGCAGGGAGTTGTCACAGCCCGGTCACGTGGCGGTTCTACAGTAAGCACACAACCTGATGAGGAGACAGGCCATGTCCTTGCAAAACAGCAGCGAAGACAAGATTGAAGTGATCCGCACACAGCCAGACCAGTCTCTGGGTTGCTCGATTATCGATAAGGATGGGCGCGAAGTACCGATCACTGAAGACATGATCCAGGACGCTTGCCGCGAACTGGAAAAGCGATTGGTCAAGCCTGCCGAACAAAAGTGATATAGCCACCGTCTTCTTGACCCGGCCTCTGATGGCCGGGTTTTTTATGGGTGCTGATCCAGAATTGAGGGGCAGTCATTCGCGAGCAAGCCCGCTCCCACAATACGACTGAGATTAATGTGGGAGCGAGCCTGCTCGCGAAGGGGCCAACTCGATGCTCAGACAGCCGAAGCGCCCAACGCCGCCACGATCTTCTGCAACGCAGGCGAATCCCCCTCGATCCGCACCTGCAACCCATCAATCTCACGCCGCAACGGATAATGTTTGCGCAGTGAATCGAACGCCGCACGCTGTTCGTTCACATTGCCTACAAGGCTGCGGCGGAAATCCGCATCGTCGCGACGCGGGTCGTACACGCCGCGGCACAACATCGCCAGCGACCAGGCCGGATCGCTGTTAGCGTTCAAGGTCACTTGCGACAACCAGGGTGCGGGAAGCAAATCGTTCAAGTTGATCTGGGCGGCTTGCCCGAGAAAATCGCAATACGCCTGATAAATCTGCGCGGTGCCACGCTGTCTGCCGTCGAGGCTGTAACCGGCAATGTGCGGCGTCGCCAGCACGCAGAGTTCGGCCAGGGCCACATCGACCTCAGGCTCGCCTTCCCAGACATCCAGCACTGCTTGCAGGTCTTCACGCTGCAGCAGCACCTGACGCAGCGCGGCGTTGTCGACCACCGGGCCACGACTGGCGTTGATCAACCAGGTGCCGGACTTGAGCTGGTTCAATCGGTTTTTATCGAACAGATGCCAGGTCGACTGGGCGCCGTGTTTCTTCAATGGCGTGTGCAGACTGATGACATCGCACTGCTCGATGATCTGCTCGAGGCTGACGTAATCGCCACCTTCTGCAGCTTGTCTTGGCGGATCGCAGACCAGCACGTTCCAGCCCAGACCTTGCAGCACCTTGACCAACCGGCCGCCCACTTCACCGGCACCGACGATGCCGTAGGTGCGTTGAGCCAGGTCGACGCCTTCGATTTCGGCCAGGGTTAGCAGACTGCCGAGCACATAGTCGACCACGCCCCGGGCGTTGCAGCCGGGTGCGCTGGACCAGGTGATGCCGGCCCGCTCAAAGTAATCCAGATCCAGGTGATCCGTGCCGATGGTGCAGGTGCCGACAAAGCGTACCTTGCTGCCTTCGAGCAACCCGCGGTTAACGTTGGTCACCGAGCGCACCAGCAGCACATCGGCCTGTTCGACGGTGGTGCGGTCAATGGAACGTCCCGGCACCCGGCGGATTTCACCGAAACCTTCGAAGAAGGCATCGAGCAGCGGGATATTTTCGTCGGCAACAATCAGCATGGCAGGCTCCTTTGGCGGATCGGCAGTGTAGGCGCAGATGGCCGTAGTGGGCCAGCAGGCATTAAGTATCACCACGCCCCCTGTGGCGAGGGGACTTGTCCCCGTTGGGCTGCGAAGCGGCCCCTATTCCTGAATCCACGTTATTACAGACACACCGCGTGCACAGGTTCTGGGACTGCTTCGCAGCCCAACGGGGCGGTGCGGCGGTCCGACAAGTCCCCTCGCCACAGGGGATCTCGAACAACGTCGATTACAAATCCCTAACACAGGACTTTTCCTGACCACTGCGTCAGGGCGTAGAATGCGCCGCCTTGCGCATCAACATCTCTGGACGTTTCGCCCTTGAATTCCGTGACTGACCGCCCCGCCGCTATTTCCCTCACCCGTCCGGCCCGGGTTCGCCTGGAGCTGAAAAACCTGCTCGGCCTGGCCTTGCCGATCATGATCGCGCAACTGGCGACCACCGCCATGGGCTTCGTCGATGCGGTGATGGCGGGCCGGGTCGGGCCACGGGATCTGGCGGCGGTGGCGCTGGGCAACTCGATCTGGGTGCCGGTATTTCTGTTAATGACCGGCACGCTGCTGGCCACTACCCCGAAAGTCGCCCAGCGTTTCGGCGCCGGCACCCACCGCGAGATCGGCCCGATCGTGCGCCAGGCACTGTGGCTGGCATTGGTCGTGGGCTTGATGGCGACCGGCATATTGTTCAGCGCCGAACCGATTCTGCACATCATGAAGGTCGATCCCGAACTGATCGGCCCGTGCATGCAATACCTGCACGGTATCGCCAGCGGTTTGCCTGCCGTTGCGTTCTACCATGTGCTGCGCTGCTTCAGTGACGGCCTGGGGCGTACGCGTCCGGCCATGGTGCTGGGTCTATGCGGGCTGGCGCTGAACATTCCGCTGAACTACGTCTTCATCTATGGCCACTTCGGTGTGCCGGCCATGGGCGGTGTCGGTTGCGGCTGGGCCACGGCGATCGTGATGTGGGTGATGGCGCTGGGCATGGCCGGGTGGGAACGCTGGGCGCCGGCGTATCAGTCGAGTGAGTTGTTCAGCCGTTTCGACTGGCCACAGTGGTCGGTGATCAAACGCCTGTTGGGCATCGGCCTGCCGATCGGCATCGCGGTGTTCGCCGAGTCGAGCATCTTCGCGGTGATTGCGCTGCTGATTGGCAGCCTCGGCGCGACGGTGGTGGCCGGGCATCAGATCGCGCTGAATTTCAGCTCGCTGGTGTTCATGATCCCCTACTCCCTCGGCATGGCCGTGACCGTGCGGGTCGGCCAGGCGCTCGGCCGTCAGGAGCCGCGCGAGGCCCGCTTTGCCGCCGGTGTCGGCATGGGCACGGCGCTGGCCTATGCGTGCATTTCCGCGAGCATGATGCTGTTGCTGCGTGAACACATCGCAACGATCTACACCGCCGACCCGACGGTGATTCATGTTGCGGCCATGCTGATTGTGTATTCGGCGCTGTTCCAGTTTTCCGATGCGATCCAGGTGACGGCGGCCGGCGCGTTGCGCGGCTATCAGGACACTCGGGTGACGATGATCCTGACGCTGTTCGCTTATTGGGGCATTGGTTTGCCGGTGGGTTACGCGCTGGGCCTGACCGATTGGTTCGGCGCGCCAAGCGGCCCGAGCGGGCTGTGGCAGGGTTTGATCGTGGGCTTGAGTTGCGCGGCGTTGATGCTGTCGATCCGCCTGACGCGCAGTGCACGCAAGCGGATCCGCATCAGCCATTCGGCGGGTTAAGCGAGTTTCTTGCGGATCCAGTAGAGGTAGGTGCCTGCCTCTTCGTGCTGCGCCACCAGTTCGTGGTCGAGAAACACACAGAACTTGGGAATGTCGCGACGGGTAGACGGGTCGGTGGCGATCACCTTGAGCAGGCCGCCGGGCACCAGGTCACGGATGTGCTGGTGCAGCATCATCACCGGTTCCGGGCAGTTGAGGCCGGTGGCGTCGAGGGTGCCGTCAACCGGCGTATCAATCATTTCACTCATGATTCACTCCTGAAACTTGCCGGCATTGTCGCGCATTGCCGGGTGTCTAGTCACTGGCAGCTGATCGTTCCCACGCTCCGCGTGGGAATGCATCCCGTGACGCTCTGCGTCACATCCAAAGGCGGAACGCGGAGCGTCCCCGGCGGCATTCCCACGCGGAGCGTGGGAACGATCAGTGTGCAAGATCAGCGGGATTTCGGTTTCTTTACGTCGAGCCGGCGCAGGTGGCAGGTCACTTCTTCACGGTCGTGGTATAGCTGTTTGCAGCCGATCTCGACCCGAATCCCGCGTTCCTTGAACCCATCGGCAATGCGCTCCAGCAAGCGCTTCACTTCGGCGTAACGCTGTTTCATCGGCAGCTTGAGGTTGACCACCGCTTCGCGGCAATGACCCTCGCCAATCCACTCTTCCAGCATCGCGGCGTTGCGCGCCGGTTTCTCGACGATGTCGCAGACCATCCAGTCCACTGGTTGCTTGGGCTTGAAGGTGAAACCGTCGGCCATCAAGTGTTGCACTAAACCTGTGTCCATCAGGCTTTCGGCCATCGGGCCGTTGTCGATCGCAGTCACCAGCATGCCGCGATTGACCAGTTGCCAGGTCCAGCCGCCGGGAGCGGCGCCAAGGTCGACGCCGGTCATGTCGCTGTGCAGGCGCTCATCCCATTGATCGCGCGGGATGAAATGGTGCCACGCCTCTTCCAGCTTCAGCGTCGAACGGCTCGGCGCGTCACGTGGAAACTTCAGCCGCGGAATGCCCATCGGCCACATCGCCGAGTTGTTCGACTCGGCCAGGCCCATGAACACTTCCCGGCCACTTTTGAAAGTCAGCAGCAGGCGCGGCTTGTGGGCATCTTCAACCAGTTTGCCAGCCGTCATCAGCGCCTTGCGCAGGTGGCCTTCGAACTTCTTGCAGAAGTTCGACAGCTCCTTGCCATCATTGGTGTCGACCATTTCCAGCCACAGGCTGCCGCACAGCGGGAAGTCCGCCATGTGCGCGAGGATCACGCTGATGCGGTCGGTTTCCGGCAGATCGATGAAGATCCCGCGAGCCCACTGGCGCGGGAAGATCAGATCGGCGAAACGCTGGCCACGCATCAGGCGCTCGGCGCCGTCTTCTTCGGTGCAGATGAATTCGGCGCAGGCGCTGGCGGTCTTGGCCTTGGCATAACCGGCCACGTTCAGCCGCGCGGCGTGTTCGGAAATCTCGGAACAGACTTCGCCTTCGAAGCCCGGCCGGCAATGCATAAAGAGGGTGTTCATTCTTACTCCTGGGCAGATGGCGAGAAATTCAGCCACTGCGCGATGCCCAGACTTGCGTTGAAGCAAAGCCTGTCACGAAAACCGGCGCATGATAGCCGAGTTCGGAACCTTGGACTTGGCCATAGAGTCCAGTTATTAGCCTTAAGCACCAAACAGGACTAGGTTTAAGGCTCTGTCTGTCCCGTCAGTCCGTAGCCGTGCGGACCCAAAGGAGTCATTTCAATGCCGTCCCTCGATAGCCTGAAAACCCTTAAAACCTTACAAGTCGACGACAAGACCTATCACTATTTCAGCTTGCCGGATGCCGCCAAAAGCCTGGGCGACCTGGACAAGCTGCCGATGTCGTTGAAAGTGCTGCTGGAAAACCTGCTGCGCTGGGAAGATGAAAAAACTGTCACCGGCGCCGACCTCAAAGCGATTGCCGCCTGGCTCAAGGAACGTCGCTCCGACCGCGAAATTCAATACCGTCCCGCGCGGGTATTGATGCAGGACTTTACCGGTGTTCCTGCCGTGGTCGACCTGGCCGCCATGCGCGCCGCGATGGCCAAGGCCGGCGGCGACCCGCAGCGCATCAATCCGCTCTCCCCCGTGGATCTGGTGATCGACCACTCGGTGATGGTCGATAAATTCGCCAGCGCCAGCGCCTTCGAACAAAACGTCGACATCGAAATGCAGCGCAATGGCGAACGTTATGCGTTCCTGCGCTGGGGCCAAAGCGCCTTCAACAATTTCAGCGTGGTGCCGCCGGGCACCGGGATCTGCCACCAGGTGAACCTGGAATACCTGGGGCGCACGGTCTGGACCAAGGACGAGGACGGCCGCACCTACGCCTTCCCCGACACCCTGGTCGGTACCGACTCCCACACCACCATGATCAATGGCCTCGGCGTGCTCGGCTGGGGCGTCGGCGGGATTGAAGCGGAAGCGGCGATGCTCGGCCAACCGGTGTCGATGCTGATCCCGGAAGTGATCGGCTTCAAACTCACCGGCAAACTCAAGGAAGGCATCACCGCCACCGACCTGGTGCTGACTGTCACCCAGATGCTGCGCAAGAAAGGCGTGGTCGGAAAATTCGTCGAGTTCTACGGTGACGGCCTCGCCGACCTGCCGCTGGCCGACCGCGCGACCATCGCCAACATGGCCCCGGAATACGGTGCCACCTGCGGCTTTTTCCCGGTGGATGACATCACCCTGGAATACCTGCGTTTATCCGGTCGCACCAGCGAAACCGTGAAACTGGTCGAGGCCTACAGCAAAGTCCAGGGCCTGTGGCGCCTGCCGGGCCAGGAACCGGTGTTCACCGACACTCTGGCGCTGGACATGAGCCGCGTCGAAGCCAGCCTTGCCGGGCCGAAGCGCCCGCAAGACCGGGTATCGCTGCCGCATGTCGCGCAAGCATTCAGTGACTTCGTCGACCTGCAATTCAAACCCACCAGCAAGGAAATAGGCCGCCTCGAAAGTGAAGGCGGCGGTGGCGTCGCGGTGGGCAATGCCGACCTGGCCGGAGAAGCCGACTACGAATACGAAGGTCAGACCTATCGATTGAAAAACGGCGCGGTAGTGATCGCGGCGATTACCTCCTGTACCAACACCTCCAACCCGAGCGTGATGATGGCCGCCGGCCTGGTGGCGAAGAAAGCCGTGGAAAAAGGCCTCAAGCGCAAACCGTGGGTCAAGAGCTCGCTGGCCCCAGGCTCGAAAGTGGTCACTGACTACTACAAGGCTGCCGGCCTGACTCAATACCTTGATGAACTGGGTTTTGCCCTGGTCGGCTACGGCTGCACCACCTGCATCGGCAACTCCGGGCCATTGTCGGAGCCGATCGAAAAAGCCATTCAGGCCGCCGACCTGACCGTCGCCTCGGTGCTGTCGGGCAACCGCAACTTCGAAGGCCGCGTGCATCCGCTGGTGAAAACCAACTGGCTGGCCTCCCCACCGCTGGTCGTCGCCTATGCGCTGGCCGGGACAGTGCGCATCGACATCAGCAGCGAGCCTTTGGGTACCGACAAAGAGGGCAATCTGGTGTATCTGCGGGACATCTGGCCAAGCACCAAAGAGATCGCCGACGCGGTGAACCAGGTCAACACTGCAATGTTCCACAAGGAGTACGCCGAGGTGTTTGCCGGCGATGAGCAATGGCAGGCAATCGAAGTGCCGCAAGCAGCGACCTATGTCTGGCAGGACGATTCAACGTACATCCAGCATCCACCGTTCTTCGACGACATCGGCGGGCCGCCGCCGGTGGTCAAGGACGTCGCCGGTGCCAGAATCCTCGCGCTGCTGGGTGATTCGGTGACCACCGACCACATCTCTCCCGCCGGCAACATCAAGGCAGACAGCCCGGCAGGCCATTACTTGCGCGACAAAGGCGTAGAACCACGGGACTTCAACTCCTACGGCTCGCGACGCGGCAACCACGAAGTGATGATGCGCGGCACCTTTGCCAACATCCGCATCCGTAACGAGATGCTCGGCGGTGAAGAAGGCGGTAATACGATTTACATTCCCACCGGGGAGAGGATGCCGATCTACGATGCGGCGATGCGTTATCAAGCCTCGGGCACACCGCTAGTGGTGATTGCCGGGCAAGAATACGGCACCGGTTCGAGCCGTGATTGGGCAGCCAAGGGCACCAATCTGCTGGGAGTCAAAGCGGTCATTGCGGAAAGTTTCGAACGGATTCACCGCTCCAATCTGGTGGGCATGGGCGTGTTGCCGTTGCAGTTCAAGCTGGATCAAAACCGCAAGAGCCTGAACCTGACCGGCAAGGAGACACTGGATATCCTCGGTTTGACCGGCGTCGAACTGACGCCGCGGATGAACCTGACGCTGGTGATCACCCGTGAAGACGGCAGCCACGAGAAGGTCGAGGTGTTGTGCCGGATCGATACCTTGAATGAGGTGGAGTACTTCAAATCGGGGGGGATTTTGCATTACGTGTTGCGGCAGTTGATTGCCTCGTAACAGCCTGCTGACACAGACACCGCCTTCGGGCGGTGTTTTTGTTTGGGTTGCGTACGTCCTTATAATCGCGCCTCAAAAAATATGAACAACACCGATCAAATGTGGGAGCGGGCTTGCTCGCGAAGAGGCCATAACATTTAGCATCATCGTCGACTGTTACACCGCTTTCGCGAGCAAGCCCGCTCCCACATTGACCGGGGCAACCCGCAGAATCCCGACACAAGGACTTCACATGATTGCCCTGCCATGGAACTACCTGGCCCTCCTCTCCCTCGGCTATGGTCTGGCACTGATTTACGGTCACCTCGGCTGGCTGGCCGTAATCTCCTTCGCATTGTTGCTGTTCACAGGCTTCGCCGTCCGTCAGCAAAAACTCCCCATCGCGCGCTACCTCGGTCATGGGGTGTTCTTCGTCCTGGTCCTGGCACTGGCGATGCACTGGCTTCCCGGTTTCTACAACGGTCGTGGTTTCGCCCCTCAACGATTCACCGACGATGCCGTGCCGTTTTTCATGTACCTGAATCAGGACAAACCCCTGATCGGATTCTGGCTTTTGCTGGCCTGCCCGTGGATTGTCGGCCGACATTCGCTGCGCGCTTCCATCTATGCCACCGCGCTGGCGCTGACGTTAAGTGCCGTGCTGGCCTTGGGTGGCGCACTGTTGCTGGGCGTGATCAGTTGGGCACCGAAGTGGCCCGATCAAGCCTGGTTGTGGCTACTGAATAATCTGCTGCTGGTGACCCTGGTCGAAGAAGCACTCTTTCGCGGCTACATTCAGGGCGGTCTGACCCGGTATTTCAAAAACCTGCCCTACGGTGAAAACCTCGCCCTGATCCTCGCCTCACTGCTGTTCGGCCTGGCGCATGTGGGCGCCGGCTGGCAATGGATGTTGCTGGCGAGCCTGGCAGGTGTCGGCTATGGTCTGGCCTACCGTTTTGGTGGCTTGGGTGCGGCCATCGCCACCCATTTCGGCCTGAACCTGCTGCATTTCGGACTGTTCACCTATCCGATGCTGGCAGGCTGACGCAACGGTCGTTTTGCGACGCGCCACTGATTACTGAAAAATAATCTCAATAAATGGCTGACGATGCCGACAACCCGTCAAAGCCTTGCGGATTGAAAAAGCCATGCGTAACAACCAGCCTATTACACAACGCGAACGGACCTTCCCGGCTCAGCAACGGTTGATTTCCACCACCGATGCCAAGGGCGTGATCACCTACTGCAACGACGCTTTCGTCGAAATCAGTGGGTTTTCTCGTGAAGAGCTGATCCGTGCACCGCATAACCTGGTCCGTCACCCTGACGTCCCGGCCGCGGTATTTGCGCACATGTGGGGCACACTGAAACAAGGCTTGCCATGGATGGGCATTGTCAAGAATCGCTGCAAGACCGGTGATCACTACTGGGTTAACGCCTATGTCACGCCGGTTTTCGAAGGCAATCAGGTGGTCGGTTATGAATCGGTGCGGGTCAAGCCCACCGCCGAGCAGATCCGCCGTGCCGAAGCACTCTACCAACGCATCAATCAGGGCAAGTCGGCGATTCCTTCAACGGACAAATGGCTGCCGGTGCTGCAGGACTGGCTGCCGTTCATTCTGGTCAGCCAGCTGAGCTTCATGATCGGTGCCTCGCTCAATTCCCAATGGGGTTTTGCGCTGGCCGCCGGCCTATCGGTGCCATTGGGTCTGTTGGGGTTGAGCTGGCAACAGCGCGGTCTCAAGCGTCTGCTGCACCTGGCGGGGCAAACGACCTCCGACCCGCTGATCGCGCAAATGTACACCGACAGCCGCGGTGCCCAGGCGCGTCTGGAGATGTCGATCCTCAGCCAGGAAGCCCGCCTGAAAACCTGCCTGACCCGTCTGCAGGACACCGCCGAGCACTTGAGCGATCAAGCGAAACAGTCCGACACCCTGGCTCACAGCAGCTCCACCGGCCTGGAACGTCAGCGTGTCGAAACCGAGCAAGTGGCCACCGCTGTCAATCAGATGGCCGCCACCACGCAGGAAGTCGCCAGCCACGTGCAGCGCACGGCCGACGCTACACAGGAAGCCAATCGCCTGACCGGTCGCGGCCGCGACATCGCCGGGGAAACCCGCGAAGCGATCCAGCGCCTGTCGGTGGTGGTGGGTGAAACCGGACTGACCGTGACCCAACTGGCCAAGGACAGCGACGAAATCGGTGGTGTGGTCGATGTGATCAAAGGCATCGCCGACCAGACCAACCTGCTGGCCTTGAACGCCGCCATCGAAGCGGCCCGTGCCGGCGAAATGGGTCGTGGCTTTGCGGTAGTTGCCGACGAAGTCCGTCAACTGGCGCAACGCACCAGTGAATCCACCGGGCAGATCCACGCCCTGATCGCCAAGCTCCAGCAAACCGCCAGCACGGCGGTGCAAACCATGGAGGCTGGTCATCGCCAGGCTGAAGAAGGTGTGGCGCGGGTACTGGAAGCGGACCAGGCACTGGTTGGGATCAGCGAAGCGGTGGCCAACATCACCGACATGACCACCCAGATCGCTGCGGCGACCGAAGAGCAAAGTGCAGTGGCCGAAGAAATCAGCCGCAACATCAGCAACATCTCGCACCTGGCGGATCAGACCTCGGTACAGGCGCAACACTCGGCGTTGTTGAGTGAGGAGCTGACGAAGACGGCGAATACCCAGTATTCGTTGGTGGAGCGGTTTAACCGCTGATAGCGCCTCGCCTGATCTGATCGTTCCCACGCTCTGCGTGGGAATGCAGCCCGGGACGCTCCGCGTCCCAGAAGCAGACGCAGAGCGTCCGTTGAGGCATTCCCACGCGGAGCGTGGGAACGATCGCTTAGCGTAGGAAATCAGCAACCTTCTGCGCCGCAGCCGCCAAATGCTGCTCATGGGTAAACCCGGACGCCTTCAACGGCTTCAAATCATGATCCCCCGCCGCCAGCCAAAACACCTCGATACTCGGTGCCAACGTGTAAGCCTCGACGGCCTCACGATTGCCCAACGCATCCCGCTCGCCTTGCACGATTAACGTCCGCGTCTTCAGCCCGGCCAAATGCTCGACCCGAGGCTTCTCAGGTTTCCCTACCGCATAAAACGGATACCCAAGGCACACCAACGCATCGGCCTCCAGTTCATCCGCCAACAAACTCGCCATCCGCCCGCCCATGGATTTGCCGCCAATGGCCAGCCGCCCAGCGACATGGCGTCGCACCAGGGCATAGACCTCACGCCAGCATTCCAGCAATTTTGGGGCCGGATTGGGTGGGCGTTTACCGCCATCAACACGCCGTTGCGCCATGTAGGGAAACTCGAAGCGCAGCACATTGATCCCAGATGCAGCAAGGCGCTCAGCCATGTCGCTCATCCAGCCACTGTCCATTGGCGCACCGGCACCGTGAGCGAGAATCAGCGTCGCCGATGCCGGCGTCGTGGCCGCATTCCACAACCATCCATGCTCCCGCACACACCGCGCCCATTGATCCCCGTCAATACTGGCCTTGTGCTCTTTGTCCATGCTTGCCTCGCTTTTAGTCTGCCTATAACTCCAGGCGAAGGGAGCGTCTGCCGTGCGGCTTACTCGCAAAGGCAGGCCTTCACTTCGGCTGAACCGTGGATGGGGAACCATGAACACTTCTATCAGTACCGCCTACAACTACAAGGTGGTCCGCCAATTCGCCATTATGACGGTGGTGTGGGGCATCGTCGGTATGGGGCTCGGGGTTTTTCTCGCGGCTCAATTGGTCTGGCCTGAACTCAACTTCAATCTGCCGTGGACCAGCTTCGGGCGCCTGCGCCCGTTGCACACCAACGCAGTGATCTTCGCCTTTGGCGGTTGCGCCCTGTTCGCCAGTTCGTTCTATTCGGTGCAACGCACCTGCCAGACCCAACTGTTTGCGCCGAAAATCGCCGCGTTCTGCTTCTGGGGCTGGCAAGTCGTGATTCTGCTGGCCGCTATCAGCCTGCCGCTGGGTTACACCAGTTCCAAGGAATACGCCGAACTGGAATGGCCGATCGACATCCTGATCACCATCGTCTGGGTCGCCTACGCCGTGGTGTTCTTCGGCACGCTGGCCAAGCGCAAGACCAAGCACATCTACGTCGGCAACTGGTTCTTCGGTGCGTTCATCATCACCGTGGCGATTCTGCACATCGTCAACAACCTTGAGCTGCCGGTGAGTTTCACCAAGTCCTACTCGGTGTACGCCGGTGCGACCGATGCCATGGTTCAGTGGTGGTACGGCCACAACGCCGTAGGCTTTTTCCTCACCGCCGGTTTCCTCGGGATGATGTACTACTTCGTGCCGAAACAGGCCGAGCGTCCGGTGTATTCCTATCGCTTGTCGATCGTGCACTTCTGGGCGCTGATCACTCTGTACATCTGGGCCGGTCCGCACCATTTGCACTACACCGCGCTGCCGGACTGGGCACAGTCGCTGGGCATGGTGATGTCGCTGATCCTGCTGGCGCCGAGCTGGGGCGGGATGATCAACGGGATGATGACGCTCTCGGGCGCCTGGCATAAGTTGCGCAGCGACCCGATCCTGCGCTTCCTCGTGGTCTCGCTGGCGTTCTACGGCATGTCGACCTTCGAAGGGCCGATGATGGCCATCAAGACGGTCAACGCCCTCTCCCACTACACCGACTGGACCATCGGCCACGTTCACGCCGGCGCCCTCGGTTGGGTCGCGATGATCTCCATCGGCGCGCTGTACCACATGATCCCGAAAATCTTCGGTCGCACGCAGATGCACAGCATCGGCCTGATCAACGCGCACTTCTGGCTCGCCACCATCGGCACCGTGCTGTACATCGCTTCGATGTGGGTCAACGGCATCGCCCAGGGCCTCATGTGGCGCGCAGTCAATGAAGACGGCACGCTGACCTACTCCTTCGTCGAAACCCTGGTGGCCAGCCACCCAGGCTTCGTCGTGCGCCTGGTAGGAGGTGCGATCTTCTTCAGCGGCATGTTGCTGATGGCCTACAACACCTGGCGCACCGTGCGGGCCTCGCAGCCTGCCGAAGCCGCCGCTGCCGCGCAGATCGCCTGAGGAGGCCGCCATGAAACACGAAACAATCGAGAAAAACGTCGGCCTGCTGATGTTGCTGATGGTGTTGGCCGTGAGCATCGGCGGTCTGACCCAGATCGTCCCGCTGTTCTTCCAGGACGTGACCAATAAACCGGTGGAAGGCATGAAGCCCTACACCGCGCTGCAACTGGAAGGTCGCGACATCTACATCCGCGAAGGCTGCGTCGGTTGCCATTCGCAGATGATCCGTCCGTTCCGCGCCGAGACCGAACGCTACGGCCACTACTCGGTGGCCGGTGAAAGCGTCTGGGATCACCCGTTCCTGTGGGGCTCGAAACGTACCGGTCCGGACCTGGCCCGGGTCGGCGGTCGCTACTCCGAAGACTGGCACCGCGCGCATTTGTACAACCCGCGCAACGTGGTGCCGGAATCGAAAATGCCCGGCTATCCGTGGCTGGTGGCCAATCAACTCGACAGCAGCCACACCGAAACCAAGATCAAGGCGATGCGCACCCTCGGCGTGCCGTACACCGACGACGACATCGCAGGCTCAGTGGCTTCGCTCAAGGGCAAGACCGAAATGGACGCGCTGGTCGCTTACCTGCAAGTGCTCGGCACATCCATCAAGAGCAAGAGGTGAGCCATGTCCATGCCCTTTGAAATTGTTAGCGAGATGAGCAGTGGAATGATCCGCGGCCTGGGCACGGTCGTGGTGTTCGTGGCCTTCGTCGGCCTGACGCTGTGGGTGTTCAACAGCAAGCGCAATTCGCAATTCGCCGAAGCGCGTTTGCTGCCGTTCGCCGATGAACCGCTGCCCGATGACGCCACCCAAGAACCTGAAACAAGGAGTACCCGGCCATGACCACCTTCTGGAGTACGTGGATCTGCGTACTGACCATCGGCAGCCTGATCGGCCTGACCTGGCTGCTGATCGGCACCCGCAAGGGCGAAACCAAGGGCAGCGTCGACCAGACCATGGGCCACAGCTTCGACGGCATCGAGGAGTACGACAACCCGCTGCCGCAGTGGTGGTTCATGCTGTTCGCCGGCACGCTGGTGTTCGCCGTGGGCTATCTGGTGCTTTACCCGGGCCTGGGCAACTGGAAAGGCATCCTGCCGGGTTACGAGAATGGCTGGACCGGCGTCCACGAGTGGGAAAAGGAGATGAACAAGGCCGATGCGAAGTTCGGGCCGATCTTCGCCAAATTCGCGGCGATGCCCGTGGAAGAAGTGGCTACGGACCCGCTAGCGTTGAAAATGGGCGGTCGCCTGTTTGCCTCCAATTGCGCGGTCTGCCACGGCTCGGATGCCAAAGGCGCCTTTGGCTTCCCAAACCTGGCGGACACCAGCTGGCGCTGGGGCGGCAACGCCGACACGATCAAAACCACGATCATGGGCGGTCGCATGGCCGCGATGCCGGCCTGGGGTGAAATCCTTGGTGATGCCGGCGTGAAGAACGTCGCGGCTTATGTGCGCCATGACCTGGCCGGCCTGCCGGTGCCTGACGACAGCGGTGCCGACCTGCACGCCGGACAGCAAGCGTTCAGCACGATGTGCGTAGCCTGTCATGGGGCAAACGGCCATGGGACTGAAGCCATGGGCGCGCCGAATCTGACGCAACCGGCCGGTTTTATCTACGGTACAAGCCTGGCGCAGCTGCAACAGACTATTCGTCATGGCCGCCAGGGCCATATGCCGGCGCAGAACGAAATGCTCGGCAACGATAAGGTGCAATTGCTGGCCGCTTATGTGTACAGCCTGTCACACGGCCTGAATACAGAGCGTTTGCAGGCTGAAGGCAAACACGAATAAATCTCGACCGCTCTGCTGCCGCATTCTCCCGGATGCGGCAGTTCCCTGCCCCTTTGCGACCAAGTGTCGCACCCCTCCGTTGGTCCTCCTTTCGGTTCATCAGATTCGGGTCTAAGCTTCCCCCGATGCGGACTGGCATGAGCCGGTTCCAGGTCGACCCGACCCGATGTGTTCGACGAACCTGCTCGATGACAGGCCGCAAAGGCTGGTAGATACCGGCTGTCGTGCCAATTGCCATCTGTCACCCGATCGTTGTGTTTGAACACACCCCGTTACATCCGACCTGACCCCCTCACCATTTTCGTCTGCTGCGACATTTTGCCCTTGGGCAATTTTGTCCTTACGCGGCGCATGGAAAGGCCGCAGAATCAGCTTTTGAAAGCATTGACCCAGGTCATGGCGCGTTGCAATGACCCCCCGCTTTCTACATACTTGCGGCCGATTTTTACTCCTAATAAAACACCCAAACCGTGGAACCTTAGAATGAGCACAGCAATCAGTCCGACTGCTTATAACTATAAGGTAGTCCGCCAGTTCGCCATCATGACGGTGGT
>Ga0255334_1000743_pt1 | contig 20518 bp, 19 predicted proteins | sample EtOH5_35cm_T3_12_FD_202080 | JGI IMG/M metagenome (GOLD analysis project Ga0255334, IMG submission 202080) | Sandy soil microbial communities from University of British Columbia, Vancouver, Canada - EtOH5_35cm_T3_129 | ecosystem: Engineered > Artificial ecosystem > Sand microcosm > Unclassified ...
TCGATATGTTTGCGGTAGGCTTCAAGCACAGTTATTACCCTCATCAGTGGTCCCAAATGGGTGTCCGGGACGCTCATCCCGAAATTGCCGTACTCATGCGCTGCGTAGCGTTGTGGGCCACTTAGCCAGAATTACCGACAATTCCTTACAGAAGCTGCTTTCAAAGTTTTACGCCTGCAGAACGGGGAGCTGATGAGGGTTGGCGTTGGGCTTTTCCCCGCTGGAAAAACCCTTCGCCAACACCGCTCTGAAGGAACGACTGTGCTCGTGACGCTTTGAAAACAGCTTCTAACGGACATTGGCGCCTTAAAAGGCTGGCTGATTCTACGGCAAAAAAAATTTAAAGGTAAGTTGGGCTCTCAATTTTGAGGGGTGATGAATGTTAGACAAAGGGCTAACATGCCGGCCTGTTCTGCTTTCCCGTGTTTTCCTGACCTATGCCCAATCAGACCATCAAGACCCCCTGCGTCGGCCTTTGCTCCACTGTTTACGGTGACTTGGTCTGCCGTGGCTGCAAGCGTTTCCACCATGAAGTGATCCATTGGAACGGTTACAACGAGGAAGAAAAGCGCGCGGTGTGGCTGCGTCTCGAGCAGCTGTTGTCCCAGGTGATGGCCGGCAAGGTGGAAATTTTTGATCCGGCGCTGCTGAGAATGCAGCTGGAACAGCGAAAGATCCGCTTCGTGCCGCATCAGTCGGAATATTGCTGGGCTTATCAGCTGATCGCCCGGGGCGCGCGGGTGATCAATAATCTGGATGCCTACGGGATGGTCCTGCTGCCGGAGTTTCGCGACTGGAACCTGCCGGAGCTGCGGGATGCGATTGATCGGGAGTTCTTTTTGCTCTCGGAGGCGCATTACCAGCGCTACATTGCGCCGGGATTCCTCAAGGATGCCTTTGGCGGTTGAAACTGAAAAGCATCGCCAGCAAGCCGGCTCCTACAGGTAACCGCGTCCCCCTGCAGGAGCCGGCTTGCTGGCGATGGGATCTACCCCTCACCGCAATTCTCAATGATGAGACACCATCTCTTCCAGGTGATCCTCAATCTCCTGCGGCTTCAACACCAGCACATCACTCTCCACCGCATCCAGCACTACTTCCGCCGTATTGCCGATCAACGCCCCGGACAACCCGGACCGCGCCACCGTGCCAATCACCGTCACTGCTGCACCCAGCTTGTGCACCATGTACGGAATCAACACATCCGCCGGACCTTCCGCGATATGCAGGTGCTCGTCATCAATGTCGAACTCGGCCTGAAAAGCCTTGCACTGTTCGCGATAGCGCGCCTCGATCGTTTCACTGAGCTGCAACGTCGGGTCGGCCGCCGACAGCATCGGTGACGGATGGGCGCTGACGACATGCAGATGCGCCTTGGCCAGACTGGAGATGTCATAGCCGTGATCGATGATGGTGTTGTGCAGGTGGCGGTGTTCGTCGTCGGTATTACCCACGTCGATCGCCGCCAGAATCACGCCGCCCGTCCAGGGCTTCGACGTTTTGACCAGCAGTACCGGCGTCGGGCATAAGCGCAGCAGTTTCCAGTCCGCCGGGGTCAGCAGGGCTTTTTTCAATGAACTGTCGGGGTAATGCTGCTTGATCACCAGCCCGCAACCTTCGGCCTGCTGCACATCGACGATGGTTTCGTGCAGGCTTTCGTTCCACGCCTGCTCGGTCGTGACGCTGTAGCCGTCCTCAATCAGCGCCGCCTTGAGCACGCCCAGCATGCCGCTGTGGTCATGCTTGCGGTCACAGACCAGCAGATGCAGATGCGCCTGGGTCACGCCGGCAATCAATTTGGCCCGTTTGAGCGCCAGGCTTTCCGAGTGTTCGGGTTCGATGACCACCAGAATGCTGCGAATGGCTTGCATGATCGGGACCTCCATAGGGTAAAAAAGCATGGCGTTGCACAACTATAGTTGCTGGTTGCGCATTCGGGACTTGATGCATATCAACGGTCGTGGCTGGTGGTCTGGCGACGGGCCGGTATAATCGGCGCCCTTCGTTTTGAACCTTTTGTCCGTGAGCCCCATGATCCTTCCCGAAATTCACGAGTTCCTCGGTTGCCGCACCCCGGACGGCTGGGTCCAGGCCGCGCTGGCCGATCAGGAAACCTTGCTGATCGACCACAAGAACTGCGAATTCAAGGCGGCCAGCACGGCATTGAGCCTGATCGCCAAATACCACTCTCACGTCGACCTGATCAACCTGATGTCGCGTCTGGCCCGGGAAGAGCTGGTGCACCACGAACAGGTCATGCGCCTGATGAAAAAGCGCAAGATCGAGTTGCGTCAGCTGTCTGCCGGGCGTTATGCCTCGGGCCTGCGCAAAGTGGTGCGCAGCCACGAGCCGGTGAAACTGGTGGATACCCTGGTGGTCGGTGCGTTCATCGAAGCCCGCAGCTGCGAGCGTTTCGAGGCGTTGGTGCCGCACCTGGACGAAGAGCTGGGCAAGTTCTACTTTGGCTTGCTGAAAAGCGAGGCCCGGCATTTTCAGGGTTATCTGAAACTGGCTTACCAGTATGGTGATGCCAAGGATATTGCCCAGGTGATCGACAAGGTCCGGGCCGCCGAGCAGGAGCTGATCGAGTCGCCAGACGTGGAGTTTCGCTTCCACAGCGGCGTCCCAGTTGCCGCATAACCTGTAGGAGCCGGCTTGCTGGCGATAGCGATCTCAGAGACGCCATCGCCAGCAAGCCGGCTCCCTACAAATGTCGCGTCTTGATTCAATATTGTTAAAAACTCTTAAGAGTATGAAACATCACTGAAAACCGGCCCAAGAGGCCGGTTTTTGCTGCCCGTCATCTCCGCCCCGTCACTGATTGGCGCCATAATGCCGCCCACTTCACTCAAGGGTTGGCAAGCGTTCGTTATGGATAACCTGGGTTTTGGCAAAGTATTGCTGGTGGAAGACGACGAGCGGCTCTCCGGGCTGATCGCGCATTTCCTGTCTCAACATGGCTTTGAGGTTTTGCAGGTGCACCGCGGCGACCTCGCGTTGGCAGCTTTTCTCGACTTCAAACCGAAAATCGTTGTTCTCGACCTGATGCTGCCGGGCCAGAGCGGCCTGCACGTGTGCCGCGAAATTCGCAGCGTGTCCGACACGCCGATCGTCATCCTCACCGCCAAGGAAGATGACCTCGACCACATCCTCGGCCTGGAATCCGGCGCCGACGACTACGTGATCAAGCCGATCAAGCCACCGGTGTTGCTGGCCCGCCTGCGTGCGTTGCAACGTCGGCAAACGCCGGACAGCAGCGTGTGCAGCGCGCTGGAGTTCGGCCATCTGAGTATCGACCGCAGTTGCCGTGAAGTGCGGTTGGCGGGCGAGGGCATCGAGTTGACCACCATGGAGTTCGAGCTGCTGTGGTTGCTGGCCAGCGCCGCGGGCAAGATCCTGTCCCGCGATGACATTCTCAACCGCATGCGCGGCATCGCTTTCGATGGGCTCAACCGCAGCGTCGACGTCTACATCAGCAAGTTACGCGGCAAGCTCAAGGACAACCCGCGCGAACCGGTGTGCATCAAGACCATCTGGGGCAAGGGTTACCTGTTCAATCCGTTTGCGTGGGAGCTGTAGATGCTGCGGTTATTTCTCGGGCTGTTTCTGGTGATGACGGTTGGCCTGATCCTGGGGCTGCAAACCGTCGAGCGCACGTTCGATGCGCTGCTCGACGGTCAGATGCAGAGCTACAACCGCGAGGCGGTACGTGGCCAGGCCTGGTCGCTGGTGGAGCAATTGCGCGGCCTGGACAGTGCGGCCCGTGAACGCCAACTGGAAGCCGTGCGCCCCCATTACGGCCTGGGCCTGAGCCTGGTCGAGACCGATCAACTGGCCCTGACCGATCAGGAAAAAGCCGAGTTGGCCCAAGGCCAGCTGGTGCTGCGCGACAAGTACACGCAGTTCATCTCGCGCATTGACGACGGTTCGCAGCTGCTCAGCATCAAGTTGCCGGCCGAGCCGAGTCTGATGCCGTTCTACATTGCCGCGGCCTATCTGATGATTGCGGTGATGATCGGGCTGGTGTTGATTTTCTGGGTACGTCCACACTGGCGCGATCTGGAAAAACTGCGCCTGGCGGCCGAGCGTTTTGGCGATAACGATTTGTCGTCACGCATCCGGTTGTCGAAACGCTCGAACATCCGCGACCTGTCTGAACACTTCAACCTGATGGCTGCGCGTATCGAAGGCCTGATCGCCAATCAGCGTGAGCTGACCAACGCGGTGTCCCATGAATTGCGTACGCCCATTGCGCGGTTGTCGTTCGAGCTCGACCAGCTCAAGCAGCAGCCTGATCCGACCCAGAACCGCGAGCTGATTGCCGACATGTACGCTGACCTCGGCGAGCTGGAAGAGATGGTGTCGGAGCTGCTGACCTACGCCAGTCTCGAACGCGGTGCGACGGTGATCACCCGGGAGAATATCCAGGCCAACAGCTGGCTCGACAGCGTGGTCGGCAGTGTCGCGCTGGAGGCCGAGGCGGCCGGGGTCCAGCTGCTGATTGTCGAATGTCGGGTGGATGAGGTGCGTATCGAACCGCGCTTCATGGCGCGGGCGGTGATCAACCTGCTGCGCAATGCCATTCGCTATGCCGAGGCGCGGGTGGAAGTGTCGCTGGTGCGCACCGGCGATCATTACGAAGTGCAGGTCAATGACGATGGGCCGGGTGTGCCGGTGGCCGGTCGGGAGATGATTTTTGAGCCGTTTTCGCGTCTGGACGCCAGCCGTGATCGCCGCACGGGTGGGTTTGGTTTGGGGTTGGCGCTGGTCAGGCGGGTGTCGCAGTCCCATGGCGGGCAAGTGGAAGTGGCGGATTCGCCGTGGGGTGGGGCGTCGTTTCGTATGACGTGGGCGCATCTGGATTAATGGTGTTGCTCTTGCGGGCCCCATCGCGAGCAAGCCCGCTCCCACATTGGATTGGTGAACGGCATAGATCCAATGTGGGAGCGGGCTTGCCCGCGAAGAGGCCGTCCGCATCACCTCGAATCAAAAGCTGTAAACCACCTGCCCAGCCAACGAACTCTGCATCCGCCGCTCGACAATCGGGCTGTCCGCCGCCTCCTTGGCCAGATACTGCACGGCCAACACCGTCGACACGCTCCATTGATCATTGATCGGCAACGACCAGGTCAGATCCGCTCCACGACTCACCAGCCCGCCATGAGCGTCATACGCCCGGAACTGACTGCGCGACGCCTGAGCCGTGCTGACGCCATACCAGGTGCGCATGTAATCGCCGTCGCCAAACTGACTGTTGAGGCTGCCCACTACCTTGCCATGGTCACCCTCGTAAAACGGTGCGCTGATGCTCAGTTTCAAGCGATTCCAGGCGGAACCCGTGTCGTGGTCGTCATCGTCTTTTTCCAGCGCATGTTCAAAACTCGCGCCGAAAATGATCGGGCCCATGCGATACGTGCCGTCGAGCCCCAGTACCGGGCGTGACTTGATCGAGCCCATGCCGTCCAGCTCATCGGAACCTTTGAATCCGGTCTTGCGATCCTTGCGCACATCACTGGCGCCGACGTACACGCTGAGGCCGAAGTCATCCTCGTCAAACGCCCAGCCCAGACCCTTTCCAGTGTCCAGAAAGAAGCCATAAGGGCTGACGATTTCCCCGCCCAGCAGCGGCGCCACCACGCGTTCATCGCTGCCGCTGTAACGCGGCGCACTGGCGGCACCGGCCCGCAGGCTGTAGCGCCAGTCTTCGGCATGCAAGGAGGTGGAGGGGAGGAACAGGCAGAATGAAGTCAGCGACAGACACAGCGAACGATACATGGAAGCACCCGAGGGAGATTGGATGCGCCCATGCTAGGCGGGTGCCGGCCGGCAATCTTTGACAGCTTTGTCGGGAAACTGTCAAAGACTGTGAATAGAGCTGAGCCCCCTGATCCCCAGTGCCCTGCAGGAGTCGAGCTTGTTCGCGATGACGGCGCTACGTTCGACATGCATGTAGCTGACAGACCGCTATCGCGAGCAAGCTCGGCTCCTACAGGGTCAAGTTTCGCCAGCTGATTCAGCCGATGCTGTTCAGCTTAGAAATCCCAACGGGTGGTCAGCATCAGGTTGCGTGGCTCGCCGTAGAACGTGGTACCGAAGTTGCCCAGGCCCGTCAGGTACTTCTTGTCGAAAACGTTGTTGGCGTTGGCGGTGAAGCTCAGGTGCTCGTTGTACTGATAACGGGTCATCAGGTCCACGAGGGTGTAGCCGCCCTGTTTGAGCGAAGTGCTGCCCTCGGTAGGGCTGAAGCTCTGACCGTAGAAAGCGCTCTGCCAGCTCACGCCGCCACCGACGGTGACCTTGTCCAGTGCGCCAGGCAAACGGTAGGTGGTGAACGTGCGCACGACGTGTTCAGGTTTGGTGGTGGCCAGCGGGAAGCCGTAGATCCGTTGCTCATCCTTGTCGCGGGTACGGGCATAGGTGTAGCCGGCCGACAGGTTCCAGCCATCGGACAGTTCGCCCGCCAGTTCCAGCTCTACGCCTTTGGTGGTGGCCCCGGGGATGGCTTCGTACACGTCCTGCCCAGTGCTGTCGGTGGTGACGTATTGGGCGATGTTTTCCTGCTCGATACGGAAGAAGGCCAGGCTGGCGTTCAGTTTGCCTTCGAGGTACGCCGCTTTCAGCCCGGTCTCGTAGCTGTTGCCTTCAACCGGCTTCAGGGTCGAACCGGCGGCGTCCTTGTAGGTCTGCGGCTGGTAAATGTTGGTGTAGCTGGCGTAGACCGAATACGTGTCATCCAGGTCATAGATCACACCGGCGTAAGGGGTGACGACGCCGTGTTCCTTGTAGCTGGTTTGGGTGTTGGTCTGGCCGGCGCCCGGGTAGTAGCTGTAATCCTCGTTGTACTTGAAGGTGCTCACGCGGCTGCCGAGGATGATCGACAGGTCATCGGTCGGGCGCAGGCGCGTGGCCAGGTAAGCGCCGTTCTGGCTGGTAGTGCGCTCGTACTTGCCGTTTTTCGGGAAATCCTGCTCCGGCAGATCGCCTTTCCAGTCATAGATGCTGCCCGGCACACCTCCGGCGCCGGGGATAACGCTGTCGAACGTCGCGCCGGTCTGGCGGGCATGGGAGGTCATGAAGCCGGCCACCAGCTCGTGCTCGCGACCACCCAGGGTGAACGGCCCGGAGACGTTCACGTCCGCCGTGTTCTGCACGCGATGACCTTCCCAGCGACCCCAGTAAAGGAACATGCCTTCACCGGTGGCGCGGTCCGGTGCGCCGCCGCTGGCCGAGGCCAGGCGCGTATCGTGATCGGTGGTTTTCTGGTTGAGATTGACCTTGAGTTTCCAGTCATTGGCCAGCGTCTGTTCCAGCGACGTGAAGTAGGTGACCGTGTCGAAATCGCGACGGCTCCAGTCGGCGCCCGGGTTGAAGCTGCGCGAGAAATCGGTGCGGCCGCCGTCGGCGAAGTACACCGTGTTGCCGGTCCAGGAGGTGCCGCGCGGGGTGGCGCTGGATTTGTCGATGCCGAAGGTCAGCAAGGTGTCGTCCGTCAGGTCGGCTTCGAGGATGCCGTAAAACAGGTCTTTCTTCTGGCTGTAGTGATCGATGTAGGAATTCTTGTCCTGGTACGAACCGACGAAGCGGCCGCGTACGCTGCCGGTATCGTTCAACGGCCCGGAAACATCGCCGGTGGTGCGGTAACTGTCCCACGAACCGACCGTGCCGCTGAGCGAGGCCTTGAATTCCTTGGTCGGCTTCTTGCGAATCAGGTTGACGGTGGCGGACGGATCACCCGAACCCGTCATCAGGCCGGTCGAACCCTTGACGATTTCGATGCGGTCGAGGCTCGCCGCGTCATCGCTGTTGTTCGGGTTTTCACCGTAGACGCCGTCATACGGCTGGTTGACCCCGTCGTACTGGAAGTTGGTGATGGCAAAACCACGGGCGGAAAACTCGGTACGGTCACTGTCGTACTTTTGCGTCGAGACGCCGGGGGCATTGCGCAACGCGTCGCTGACGCTCTGCACACCGCGATCGTCCATTTGCTGACGGGTGACCACGGTGACCGATTGCGGCGTTTCACGTGGCGACAACGCCAGGCCGGTGGCCGAGGACGTCGAGCCCGTGGTGTAGGAATGAGTGTCCTCGGTGGTCTCGCCCAAGCCTACGGCAGAAATACTCGTCGCACCCAGTTGCAGCGCGCCGTCGTCTTTGGAAGCCGGTTTGCTTTCAACCGTTTCGGCGGCGTGGGCCGTGTAGGAAAGGCTCAGCAGCGCGGCTGGCAGGGCCAGTGCCAAGGGGCACAGGGCGAAACGAAAACGTGCGGCAAGTGGGTGCGACATGGAGATCCCTTTGTATCGAATCGTTCGGTAAGTGAAAGGCTTCTGAGGGTTAACCGAACGAAAAACGCAAAAGGGAACTGCCGTGTGTAAAAAATTCGAGGTCCGTGTTTTTTCTTGATTCAGCGCACCAGACGCAGACGCTCATGCCACTGCGCGATGGATTCTTCGGGCCAGATCTCGCAATGCCGATCACCGTGATGCGCGGGAACCTCCACCCACGGCGCTTTCGATCCGAGCATCACGTGCGTGTACTCGGGCGGCACGGGTAGCGCCGTGTCGATGGCTGAGGCGAACGGGTGAACAAGCTCCGGCCATTCCGGGCTGAACAGCCACAACCCCGAGCCACACACCGAGCAGAAATGCCGCTCTGCCGTGCTGCGGTGGGCGCGTTTGTCGCCGTCATCCTTGAGCCGCGCGTGGTAGATCGCGATGGATTTGCGACCGCGTACCTTGAGGCTGGCGGCATCGCCGGCGATGTTGACCGAGTAACCGCCACCGCCCTGGGTCTTGCGGCAGATCGAGCAGTAGCAACGTTGATAAGGATAGGGGTGGGCGCTGGTCAGGCTGAACGACACGGCGCCGCAATGGCAGGAGCCTTCGAGTTGCATGGGGGCCTCCGGTGGGGTCAAGTGGTTGGTTTCAGCCTAGAAGATTTGCGGTGTAAGTGCCGACGCCATCGCGAGCAAGCCCGCTCCCACATTGGATTTGTGAACGACACAGATCCAATGTGGGAGCGGGCTTGCTCGCGATGAACGATAACGCGGTCTGACTGGACGCCCACCGTCCATCCAGTCAGCATTAGCACCTCATACCGGGAACCGACTCATGCGCCGATTACCATCACTGGCCGCCCTCAAGACCTTCGAATGCGCCGCCCGCCATGCCCACTTCGGCCGGGCCGCCGCCGAGTTGTGCGTCACCGACAGCGCCGTCAGTCATCAGATCCGTCAACTCGAAGAGCAACTGGGCGTGTCGCTGTTCATCCGCGAAGGCCGGCAAATTCGTCCGACCATGGCCGCCGGGCGCCTGATGCAAAGCCTGCAGCAAGCCTTCGAACTGATCGGCGAGGCCTGCGATGAACTGCGCGATCCGTCGTCGCTGGCGGTGTTGCGCCTGGCGGTGACGGCCGAGCTGGCGCAAAAGTGGTTGATGCGTCGCCTCACGGATTTCTATGCGCGCTACCCGCACATCACCTTGCACCTCTACGAACAGCCGATCGACGCCACCGCGCCGGGCGAAGACATCGACCTGGCGATCACTTACGGCACCGGCCCGGTGGACAGCAGCGCGTACTTCGTCAAACCGTTGCCGGCGCTGCAATTCTTCCCGGTGTGCAGCCCCGGCCTGTTCAACCAAGGCACTTTGAAAACCCCGAAGGACCTGGCGCGCCACTGCCTGCTGCACGACGATCAGGACGGCAAGACCTGGACGGCGTGGCTCACCAGCCATGCCGGCGATCAACGTCCCGAGCGACAGTTGTATTTCGCCCATGCCGGGCTGGCGCTGGAGGCTGCGGCCCAGGGGCAGGGCGTAGCGATGGGCGATAACCTGACGGCGCAGGAAGATCTGCTCAGCGGTCGCCTGGTCCGCCCGTTTACCTCAAGCATGACCGCATTGGGCCAATACGCGCTCGTGTGCGAACGGGTACGCCTGGAGCGTCCGGCCGTGGCGCAGATGCTCGAATGGTTCAACGATCAGCTGATCGATTGATGAGTTGAATTCAAGTATTCCGAAATAATCATCGTTGGCGAGGAGGGCGTCGGCGACCTTAGCCTGTGGTCATTCCAATCCCCGCTGATGAGGTTTGACCATGGCACGTTTGCTCGACTCCACCCCAAAACAAGACGGCTTCCGCTTGCCCGGCGAATTCGAAACCAAGGCCGGTTGCTGGCTCGGCTGGCCGGAGCGCACCGATGTCTGGCGTAACGGCGCCAAGCCTGCGCAGAAAGTCTGGGTGCAGATCGTCACGGCTATTTCCCACAGCGAACCGGTCACCGTGTGTGTCTCAGCCTCCCAATTCGCCACGGCACGCCGTCAGCTTCCGCCGCAAGTGCGCGTGGTGGAAATGACCTGCAACGACACCTGGTTCCGCGACAGCGGCCCGTGCTTTGTGGTGAATGATGCCAGCGGCGAAGTGCGGGGCGTCGACTTCGAATTCAACGCCTACGGCGGCCTTGACGGTGGCTTGTACTACCCGTGGGACAAGGACGACCAGATCGCCGGCAAAATCCTCGAAATCGAACGCTTCGACCGCTACCGCGCACCGCTGATTGCCGAACTCGGTGGCATCCAGAGCGATGGCCAGGGCAGCATTCTCACCACCGAACAATGCCTGCTCAACCGCAATCGCAACCAGCACCTGGGCAAGGAAGAAGTCACCCGTCGGCTGACGGACTACGTCGGCGCCGAGCAAGTCATCTGGCTGCCGCGAGGTTGCAAGTTCGACGAAACCGACGGCCATGTCGACGACCTCGCGTGCTTCGTGCGTCCCGGTGAAGTGGTGCTGCAATGGACCGACAATCGCGATGACCCGCAATGGGAAATCTATCAGGAAGCCTACGACGTTCTGCGCAGCACCCGCGACAGCCGCGGCCGCGAGTTGATCGTGCACAAACTGCCGCAACCGGACGTGCTGGAATGGACCGCGGAAGAAGCCGAAGGCCTGGATCAGCAAGACAGCACCCACACTCGGCAGGCCGGGACCAGAATCTGCGCGTCGTACATCAACTACTACGCCGGCAACACCTCGATCGTGGTGCCGCTGTTTGGCGATCGCAATGATCAGGTGGCGCTGGCGACGCTGGCCGAACTGTTCCCGCAGCACAAGATCGTCGGCATCGAAAATTCCCGGGAAATCCTGCTCGGCGGCGGTAACGTCGCGTGCATCACCATGCCGCAATACGCAGGCAAAGGAGTGTGATCATGGGCCTGCACAAACTGACTCAAGCGTTATTGCTGGTGCTTGCACCCTTGTGTGTGCAGGCCGCCGACAGCGCCAGACCGGTGGTGAACCTGTACATCTGGGGCGAGTACCTGGCCCCGGATACCTTGACCAATTTCGAGAAGAAAACCGGCATTCACGTGGTCGCCGACCACTTCGACTCTCTGGAAACCGTCGAGACCAAACTGCTCACCGGCCGCAGTGGCTACGATCTGGTGCTGACGGCGGGGCAGCATTTGTCCCGGGCGATCCAGAGCGGGGCCATTCAAGCGTTGAACCCGCAACAGTTGCCGCACTTCGCCGGCGTCGGTGATGAATTCCGCCAGCACATGGCGGTGTTCGATCCGGGCAATCGTTACGCCGGGATCTACGCCTGGGGTACGACCGGTGTGGGCTATCAGCAAGAGGCCGTCAAAAAGCGCCTGCCAGAGGCGCCAACCGACAGCTGGGCGATGTTGTTCGATCCGGCAGTGGTCTCTGAATTCGCCGATTGTGGGGTGAGTTTGCTCAACGACCCTAACGAGGTGTTCGCTGCGGTGATGAAGTACATGGGGCTGGACATCAACCGGCAGAACCTCGATGACCTGAAGCTGGCCGAGCAGCAATTGGCGAAGATCCGGCCTTACATCCGTTACTTCGACAATGACCTGAACATCAGCGACCTGGCGAACGGCAATACCTGTGTGGCGATGTCCTGGAACGGCAACGTGGCCATCGCGGCGGGCCAGGCAGAGGCCGCGAAAAAACCGTTCACGTTGACTTACCGGATACCGAAGGAAGGCACGTTGATCTGGTTCGATGCCATGGTCATTCCCAAGGATGCGCCGCATCCCGAAGCCGGGCTGGCATTGATGGATTACCTGATGACGCCGGAAGTGATTGCGCCGATTACCGACACGATCCATTACGCCAACGCGATCACGGCGGCGGATGATTTGATCGACCCGGCGATTCGTAATGATCCGGGGACGTATCCGTCGGCGGCCGTTCGGGCTTCGTTGTATAGCAAGAATGACAATGGCAAGGCATTCAACCGGGCGTTGATTCGGGCGTTCAGTCGGTTGAAGTCGGGGTTGTGACAGGCTCTGGGTGATGTGTTGAGTGTGACACCGTCTTCGCGAGCAAGCCCGCTTTCACATTCGACCGTATTCTCATGGGAGCGCTCGGTTAAATGTGGGAGCGGGCTTGCTCGCGAAGAACGATAACGCAGTCCCACTGACCGCCACCGATGTCCGGATGACTCCCAGCCATCAATGCATTTTGCTGTGATCCGGCATATTCAGTGCGCGCGCTTGAGCCTCAACCGTGATGGACTCTTTTTCACCACTGGCGTTTTCGACGGTCAAGGTCAGCGGTACTTTGTCGCCTTCTTTGACCTGACCGGCCAGGTCGATCAGCATCACGTGATAGCTATGAGGATCCAGAGTGACCGCTGTCCCTGCGGGCAAGGCAACGAACTCCACGGGGTGCATGCTCATCACGTCGTTTTTCATCGTCGACTCGTGAATCTGCACAATTTTAGCGATCGGTGTTTGCACGCTTAGCAGTTTGCTGTCGCTGCTCGCGGTGACCGTCATGAACGCTCCGGTTGCTTGTTGCCCGGCAACGGTGGCGCGTACCCAGGCGTCATCCACTTGAGTCTGGGCTGAAACCTGAAGCGCCGTTCCCAGCAGAAAAAGGCCCAGGACAGCTGTTTGGACGCGCACATTGATGGCGGTTTTAATGGCATTCGAATTCATCAGCAGACTTCCATAACGGTTTTCAAGTCTTCCGTACACTCTTGTGCAGAAAGGGAGGGGGAAAGTCCGACGCGCAACCTGCCCCTTGTGTCATACACAAAGCTGGTCGCTGTATGGGAGAGTGTGTAGGTGGAGCCGCTCGGGATTTTCTCATAGAACACCCCGAACTCCTTGGCCGTTTCCGCCGTTTCCTCGAGTGTCCCGTGGAGCGCGACAAATGAGGGATCAAACGTTTTGACGTAGGCATCCAGCACCGCGGGCGTATCCCGTTCCGGGTCCAGCGTGATGAAGACGACCTGGAGAGTATCCCCGTCTTTTCCCATCAGCTTCTTGATTTGTACTGCGCGAGCCAGGGCGGTGGGACATACCGCCGGGCACTGGGTGAAGCCGAAGAAAATCATCGGCATCAAACCACGAAAGCTCGAGAGCGTTGTGAGGTTGCCTTCAGAGTCCTTCAGCTTGAATGTCCGTCCGAGGATCTTGTCGCTCAGGTCCTTGCCGTATTTGTACGACAGGCTGACGCTATTGTCACAGCCGGCGAGGAGGCCAAGGCTGAACAAGCCGATACCTGTAACCACCTGGCGGCGGGTCAACGAAACACTCATGTTCTACAGACCTTTTGATGAGCCCGAACGGATAATCAACCTCGAACAGGGCGTCTTTGATGCATGCCGGTTTAGCGAAGGGGAGCGATTATACGCGTCAAAGGATTACTCATAACTTGCGACAAACTGACGCAACGACTTTCCGGGCCGGTATCGGTTTTCGGGTCAGCCTTTAATCTCCATCGGGCTGCCAACCAACATCACCGTGTCCTGGATAGCGGCAAAGGCGTTTGACGTACCCAGCCCCTGTTTCGCCAGTCTGTCTTCTTGCAGTGCCTGTTGCAGAAGACCGAGGAGATTTTGCGTCTTCGAGGACGAGACCGGTGTCACGTTATCTTCCTCCAGATGCCCCATCACATACTTGGATATGCGCGTGGACTGGCTAGCCGAATGGCTGACGGACGCTTCGACCAACTTACCTTTGACATAGCCGATGCTGCTTGTGCTGCTGGCCTGATCGTCGATCTGGTAGTACTGATAGTTCTGGGATTGTGGGTCAGTCGTCAATTCCAGCTTTTGTCCGGCATACAGTGGCTTATGGTAGTGGGCGGTCAGATGCGATTGCTGATTCTGGACGATCTTGCGATTGAGCTGATCCTGACCTTTGGATTGCGTGGCCTGCGATAAGCGATAGTTGAACGAGTCGAGTTCGCCAGGCCGCGCGGGATTGCTGTTTACGGTCTTCTCGGTGACCGTCGCGCTGAAATCGGCGAGGCCGCTGAGAACGCTGCGGTCGGTGTCTGTCAGCTTGATGGCGGTGGAGGCCTGCAGCCCGCTTGCCGCGCGGCTTTGAGGGTAGCTGCTGTGCACGGTCTTGAATGCACTCTCGAACATCGACAGCAGAGTCCGGTCGCCGTCGCCTCGATCGCGCGCCGCTTCTATTTGACGCAGGTAGCTGGCGAGTGCCTTGGCTTTCTGATTGCTGTCGCCGAGGATGGCGGCGTTTTTCAGGTCCACGGACAGGTCGAAATCGCCTGCCGCACCGCTCATGCGCACCTGGCGCTGGCTTGCGTCGGCATGCAGCTCAAGGCGCTGCGTACTGTCATCGTCGAGCTTGAACCGTGTGATCAGGTCGACCGAGGAAAACACGTCAGTGTCGAACTGAGCCAGCGCATCCAGCTTGAGTTGCGGTGGAACGGCGCTGAGGCCCTGGATGGCCGATTCAAACCCTTCGGCCATGGCGCCAAGTGCGGCAAGTTCTTCTTTACTGAGGTCGCCACCCTGGACCTGAGCCTGCACCGCCAGCGCGTTATCCTGACTGGACAGGGTTATCTCGACGGTTTTTCCGCTGGCTGTTTTCAGGGTCAGGTTGATGCTGTTGTCTGCAACGCCACTGTGAATCCTGGCTTGGGCTGCCGCCAACTCTGCAGGCTCGAGCGTCTGCCCGGTCGATGAGCGAATGACCGATTGGGAGATGTTCTGGTTGGATTGCGCCAGTTGCAGGAGCAGTGTCTCACCCAGTCCCCGGAACCGGCTGTTGGCTGAAGCACTTGCGAAGTTGCCCCCCATGCGAAACGACACTTTGTCAGGCTGCGTGTATTCCCAGGCAAGCGGAGCATCAGGCTGCGCAATGACACCCCGGGAGGTGTAAGTCTGCGCATCGATGATCTTGTTATCTTGATGCAAGTTGACAATCGATGCGGGGGAGGACAGGGCGGCTGTCGAGTCGGTGGTAGTACCCACGGCGGGCTGGATGGCAGCCATCCTGGCGACCGCCAGTGGCGGCAAGGAAGAGATTGAAGAGATGATGGTCATAGCGGCTCCATGCTGAGTACCAATAGTTTCCTACAGGGTTTGTCGGCATAGGGCTTCATAACTTGAGGTGCGTGTGCCGGTGGCTCTGGATGTGTGGTGAATGGGCTGGCCCGTTCGCGAGCAAGTCGAATCGTCGCACCGCCGCTCCCACAGGTTATGTGTCGAACACAAATAGTGCGTACACCCAGATCCCTGTGGGAGCGGCGGTGCGACGATTCGACTTGCCCGCGATGAACGATGACTCGGTCTACTTGGTCATCCGCCACAAATACCAGGAAGCCACCGTCCGATAAGGGCTCCACCCCAACCCGATCTCCACCATCTGCTTGCGCGTCGGCTGCACCTCCAACCCCTTCAACCGCCGATACCCCTCGCGCACCCCGAAGTCATCGGCCGGTAAAATATCCGGCCGCTCCAGGCTGTAGATCAACAGCATCTCAACCGTCCAGCGCCCAACCCCGCGCAACGTGATCAACCGCTCGATCAACGCCTCATCGTCCATCGCCAATGCCGTCGCATAATCCGGCACCACACCGTCCAGCGCCGCCTGAGCGATGCCCTGAATGGTCGCAATCTTGCTCGCGGAAAAACCGCACCCGCGCAGTTGATCAAACCCGCTCGCCAGAATCTGCTCAGGACGTGGAAACGCCGTCGAAGGAAACAACGCCAGAAGCCGCCCGACAATCGCATCCCCGGCTTTGGCGTGCAGTTGCTGGTAGGCAATCGCCCGCACCAGCGATTCATACGGATCTCGAGCGGCATGCGGCTGGTGCAGGCAGGGGCCTATGGCGGCGATGTGGCGCGCCCAGTCGTCATCCATGGCCGCGAGAAACGCCGTCGCCGGCAAGTAAGGGTCGGTCAAGCGTTCACCGCAGGTTTGAGCAGTGCGTTCACTTCCCCATAGGTGAACGCCTTGAGGTGGCTGCTATCGAGTTTGCCGGTTTCCAGAAAACTTTTCGCCAGGCCAGCCATCGCGCCATAAAGAAACTCGGCGATACCGGAACCGGCGCTCAGACGGCGAACGCCCAGCGCTTTCAACGCTTCAGGCGACGGCAACCCCGGCAGCCCCAGTACGTTCACCGGCAGTGGGGTGCCATGGCACAGCGCAGCCATTTCGTACTCCGCCGAAACACCGGCCGCGAACAGCCCGTCAGCACCGGCCGCGTGATACAGCGCCGCACGTTTGAGCGTTTCCGCAACGCGGTCTTCGGCCGGCACCAGCCCCTTGAGGTACACATCGGTACGGGCGTTGATGAACAACTTCACCTCGCGGCGCTCGGCCACCTGGCGGGCGACTTCGATCTTGCGGGCCAGCAGTTCCGGCGGAGACGCACCGTCTTCGATATTGATCCCGACGGCACCGGCAGCGATCACCGCATCGATCACTTCGGCAACCCGAGCCAGGTCATCGGAATAGCCGGCCTCGATGTCCACGCTCAGCGGCAGCGAAATCACGCGAGCGATGGACTCGACGGTCGAGACCAGGCGTTCGAGGGGCAGGGCATTGCCGTCCGCGTAACCGTGAGCCCAGGCGACTGCCGCACTGCTGGTGGCAATGGCTTTGCAGCCCAGTTGCTCGACGATGCGCGCTCCGGCGGCGTCGGCGACGTTGGTGAGAATCAGCAGGCCGTCCTGATGCAGCCTGTGGAATTGCTGGTCGAGCGTGTCCATCGAATTTCCTTCCTTATGAAAACACCGAGAGTCAGAACGCGCGTTGTCGTGTGACCTGCACCGCCGCGTTTTCCAGCCTGAGCAGAAACGCCTTGCGTGGTTGTCCTCCACCATAGCCCGTCAAGGAGCCGTCCGCACCGATCACCCGGTGGCAGGGCAGGACAATCGAAATCCGGTTGTGCCCGTTCGCCAGGCCCACGGCGCGGCTGGCACCCGGTTTGCCCAGCCGCGCGGCGATGGTGCCGTAGGTACTGGTCTGGCCGTAGGGGATTTTCGCCAGCTCGGCCCAGACCTGCCGGGAGAACTCGGTGCCGGGCAAGTGCAGCGGCACCTTGAACTCGGTCAGTTTGCCGGCGAAATATTGGGCCAACTCTGTTTCGATTTGCTGAAGGTGCGCGTTGTGCCCGGGTGCCACGGCATAGCCATGACGGTTTTGCAGTGCTTCTACTTCCCGGGTCAGCGCCGGCCGGTCAAGAAACTCCAGCAGCACCAGCCCGCGCCGTTCGGCCATGGCAATCATCGGTCCCAGCGGCGTGGTCAGGCGCGTGAACAGCAAGGGCTCGCTGTTGACCGCACGGCCGGGGGTGATGTGAAAGGATTTTTGAAAGGCATCGCGAAACCCGCTGAGGGATTCGTAACCGGAATCGAACGCCGCGCTGTCGATGGAATCGCCCTGTCTGATCCCGCCCAGTGCCATGCCCAGGCGTCGGGTGCGCAGCCACGCGTGGAAGGTCATGCCGAAATGCTGCTTGAACCAGCGCCGCAGTTTCAGCGGCTCGATACCCTCGGCCAGCAACTGGGCGTCGGTCCAGCGCAAGTCGGGGTCGGCGTCCACCGACTGGAGCAGTTTCTGCACCCAGTCCGGTGCGATGGCGGCCGCGTCCAGCGGTTTACACCGCAGGCAGGCGCGGTAGCCGGCGGACAGGCAGTCATCGGCATGGGCGAAGAACTCGACGTTCTCCGGTTTTGGTTTGCGCGCTGTGCAACTGGGGCGGCAAAAGATGCCGGTGGTTTTGACCGCCGTAAAAAACACCCCCTCGTAGGTGGTGTCTCGTTCGAGCATGGCGCGGACCATCTCGGCGTGGGGCGGAAGCATCGCGTTTTGTAGGTTCATGGGTTGAGCATAGGGCGCGCCGCCTCAGGCCTCCACCGGAAAATCGACAGAGAATTCCAGGCATTCGTCATCAGTTTCAATGTGCCAATGCACGTTACGCGGCGCTAATGCTTATGCCGGTGATGAATGTCCGGAAAGTGTGGGTGTGCGTGGCGCATTGGCGTGTGCTCGTGCTCATGACTGTGAGGCTCGGTGCCGTCCCACTGGAACGAATGCTCATGCTGATGATGCTCGTCGTGAACGTGCCGATGACGATGCGCAAGTGCCACATGTTGATGCTCGTGGGCGTGGTGTTCAGTGAGATGAATCCAGACTCCCAAGCCCATCAGCAGCGAAGCGGCCCAGAAAGTAACCGTTACGGGTTCGCCCAGCAGCAGGATGGCAATCGCCGCGCCAAGGAAAGGCGCAGTGGCAAAATAGGCACCGGTGCGCGCAGTGCCCAATCCGCGCAACGCTAGAACAAACAGCACCAGACTGACGCCATACCCGAGGAAACCTACGAGCAACACAGGAACCAGCACCGTCGCTTGCGCCAGCTTTGCGCCCAGCACTAGCGCCAGAAAACAGTTCACCACACCGGCGACCAAACCCTTGATGCCTGCGATGAACAGGGCGTCCGACGCGGAGACTTTACGCGTCAGATTGTTATCGATCGCCCAGCAGGCACAGGCCAGAGCGACCAGCAAGGGGCCGCCCCAGCCCTGTGAGTGTGCCGAACTCTGCGGCCAGGCCAGCAGCAAACCACCGAGCACGATGGCGAGCATGCCGGCGACAATGCGGCGGTCGGCGTTCTCCTTGAACACTACCCAGGCCAATACGGCGGTCAGTACCGATTCAAGGTTGAGCAATAGCGAGGCCGTGGCGCCGGAGGTCAGGGTCAGGCCGAACATCAGTGCTACGGGGCCGATGATGCCACCGAACGTAATGGCGCCGATCAGCCATGGCCACTCTGACCATTCAAGGCCGCTGGACTGCCAGCGGCGGTCCCGGATCAATCTGGCGAGCGTCAGGCCAAGACCGCTGCCCAGGTACAGCAACCCTGCCAGCAGGATCGGCGAAAGGTTCAGGCTCAACGCCTTGGCCAGTGGCGTACTTGCCCCAAACAGCGCCGCAGCGCCGAGGGCGTAGATCACGTTACGGTTCATTCGAAGGGCTCGAGTCATGGTGACGGGATGCCCGCCAGTCTGCACTTCTCCGGTGGTCAGTCAAACCCTGTATCAGGCGCGACGCGCCATCAGCAGCACCGAAGCTGCCGCCGACAACAACCCCGCGCAGCACCGGTTGAAAATCCGCTTGCCCCGCGGCTTGGCGAACCAGCGGCGCATGTGCAGGCCCATGTAGGCGTAGGCGCCGATGGCGATCCATTCCAGCATCAGGAACAGTGCGCCCAGCACCGCGAATTGCGGCGTCACGGCCTCGCCCGGATCAACGAACTGGGGCAGGAACGCGGTGAAGATCAGAATCGCTTTCGGGTTGCCGGCGGCCACCAGAAACTCCTGTCGCGCCAGGGTCAGCATCCCCGCCGGCGCGCCGGTCTCAACGTTCTCCGTCCCCGGATCGGCGCGCCACAATTGCCACGCGAGGTAGAACAGGTAAGCCGCGCCGACAATCTTGATCCCGTAGAACAACAGCTCCGAGGTTTGCAGCACCACTGCCAGCCCCGCGGAGGCAAGTGCGATCATCCCGGCGAACGCCAGCAGCCGACCAATCCCTGCCACACACGCCGTGCGATAGCCGTAACGCGTCGAGTTGCTGACCGACAGCAGGTTGTTCGGGCCGGGGGCCATGTTCAGGGCGAAGCAGGCCGGGAGAAAGAGGGAGAGGGTGGCGAGGTCCATGATTCGGCTCCGGTAACGAGAGCGATATTTTTACCACAGGTGCCGTGGGGCTTGACCCGTACAGTCGCCAGCTAATACTGCTCCGGCAATTAGCAAGGACACCCACAATACTGTAGGCGCCGGCTTGCTGGCGATGGCGTCCATTCAGGCGATAAATCTGTCGACTGACCCACCGCTATCGCCAGCAAGCCGGCTCCTACGGGATTGGATTGTGCCGATGGTTCGTGGACGCCGAGGATCTGTAGGCGCCGGCTGGCTGGCGATGGCGTCCATTCAGGCGATAAATCTGTCGGCTGACCCACCGCTATCGCCAGCCAGCCGGCTCCGACGGGATTGGATTGTGCCGATGGTTCGTGGATGCCGAGGACCTGTAGGCGCGGGCTGGCTGGCGATGGCGTCCATTCAGGCGATAAATCTGTCGACTGACCCACCGCTATCGCCAGCAAGCCGGCTCCTACGAGATTGGATTGTGCTGATGGTTCGTGGACGCCGAGGATCTGTAGGCGCCGGCTGGCTGGCGATGGCGTCCATTCAGGCGATAAATCTGTCGGCTGACCCACCGCTATCGCCAGC
>Ga0255334_1000744_pt1 | contig 20510 bp, 15 predicted proteins | sample EtOH5_35cm_T3_12_FD_202080 | JGI IMG/M metagenome (GOLD analysis project Ga0255334, IMG submission 202080) | Sandy soil microbial communities from University of British Columbia, Vancouver, Canada - EtOH5_35cm_T3_129 | ecosystem: Engineered > Artificial ecosystem > Sand microcosm > Unclassified ...
CGAGCACGGTATGGACGAAAAAATGGCCGAGCAGTCGCTGCTGGCCATTGAAGAAGCCGATGTCGTTCTGTTCCTGGTAGATGCCAAGGCCGGTTTCACCGCCGCCGACCAGATGATCGCCGAGCATTTGCGCAAACGTAACAAGCGTTCCTACGTGGTTGCCAACAAGGTCGACAACATCGACCCTGAAATGGCCCGCGCCGAGTTCGCCCCGTTGGGCATGGGCCACGCGATCCCTATCGCCGGTGCTCATGGTCGTGGCATCACCCAGATGCTGGAAATCGCCCTGAGCGACTTCCCGAAAGACGAAGAAGAACCGGAAGACGGCGAAGAAGAAATCGTTGCCGAAGGCGAGGAAGCCAAGCGCATTCCTGGCCCGAGCGAAAAAGACGGGATCAAGATCGCGATCATCGGTCGCCCGAACGTCGGCAAGTCGACCCTGGTCAACCGCATGCTCGGTGAAGACCGCGTAATCGTGTATGACCAACCCGGCACTACCCGCGACAGTATCTACATCCCGTTCGAGCGCAACGACGAGAAGTACACGCTGATCGACACCGCCGGTGTGCGCAAGCGCGGCAAGATCCACGAGGAAGTCGAAAAGTTCTCCGTGGTCAAAACCCTGCAGGCGATCAAAGACGCCAACGTGGTGATCTTCGTGATGGACGCCCGCGAAGGCGTGGTGGACCACGACCTGAACCTGCTGGGTTTCGCCATTGAATCGGGTCGTGCGCTGGTCATCGCGATCAACAAGTGGGACGGCATGACGCCGAGCGAGCGTGACTTCGTGAAGGTCGAGCTGCAACGTCGACTGTTCTTCGTTGACTACGCCGACATCCACTTCATCTCGGCCCTGCACGGCACTGGCGTGGGCAACCTGTATGCCTCCGTACAGAACTCGTTCAAGTCCGCGGTCACCCGCTGGCCGACCAACCGCCTGACCCAGATCCTGGAAGATGCGGTCGGTGAGCACGCGCCACCGATGGTCAACAACCGCCGGATCAAGCTGCGTTATGCCCACTTGGGTGGCGCGAACCCGCCGATCATCGTGATTCACGGTAACCAGATCGAGAAGGTGCCGAAGTCTTACGTCCGTTATCTGGAAAACACTTACCGTCGTGTCTTGAAACTGGTCGGTACGCCGATCCGCATCGAGTTCAAGGGCGGGGAGAACCCGTACGAAGGCAACAAGAACTCGCTCACCGACCGTCAGGTCAACAAGAAGCGTCGCTTGATGTCGCACCACAAGAAAGCCGACAAGAAGCGCCGCGACAAGCGTTGATGCTTTTGTAGGAGCCGGCTTGCTGGCGATGGCATCACCGCGGTTTATATGAAATACCGCAGTGATGCCATCGCCAGCAAGCCGGCTCCTACAGGGGGACGGCAGTAAAAAGGGCGCTCACCAGAGCGCCCTTTTTTTATGGGCGCCGTTTGGGCTATCCTCGGGCTCTCCCGCGCCGCCGTTAGAGCCGGGTGTAGAGCAGGGAATCACCGATGATCACCAGTAAGCTGCCGAATGTCGGCATCACTATCTTCACGCAGATGTCTCAGCTCGCGGCGCAAACCGGGGCGATCAACCTGTCCCAGGGTTTTCCCGATTTCGATGCACCGCAGGCCCTGTGCGATGCGGTCGGTCGGCATGTTGCCAATGGCCACAACCAGTATTCGCCGATGACGGGCCTGCCGGCGCTGCGCCAGCAAGTGGCGGCGAAGATCGCTCGCAGCTACGGCATCAATGTCGATGCCGACAACGAAGTGACCATCACGCCCGGCGCCACCCAGGCGATCTTCTGCGCGATTCAGGCGGTTATCCACAGCGGCGACGAAGTGATCGTGTTCGATCCGTGCTACGACAGTTACGAGCCGTCGGTTGAACTGGCCGGTGGTCGTTGCGTGCATGTGCAGCTCGGGCTGAATGACTTCTCCATCGACTTCCAGAAACTGGCGGAGGCCATTACGCCGCGCACGCGGATGATTGTGCTGAACACCCCGCACAACCCGAGTGGCGCACTGATCAGCCGTGCCGAGCTGGATCAGTTGGCGGATCTGATTCGTGATCGCGATATCTACCTCGTCAGCGACGAAGTCTACGAACACCTGGTGTTCGACGGTGTGCCTCACGTCAGTGTGCTGAATCACGAAGAGCTGTATCAGCGTGCCTTTGTGGTCAGTTCGTTTGGCAAGACCTATCACGTCACCGGCTGGAAAACCGGTTATGTGGTCGCACCGCCGGCCCTGACGGCGGAATTGCGCAAGGTTCACCAGTACGTCAGTTTCTGCGGCGTGACGCCGCTGCAATTTGCCTTGGCCGATTTCATGGCTGAGCACCCGGAGCATGTCGAAGAGCTGCCGGCTTTTTATCAGGCCAAGCGCGACCTGTTCTGCGACCTTCTGACGCCATCGCGCTTCAGTTTCACCCGCGTGACCGGCACCTATTTCCAGTTGGTCGATTACTCGCAGATCCGACCGGACCTCAACGACGTCGAGATGGCGCTGTGGATGACCCGCGAACACGGCGTGGCGAGCATCCCGATCTCGGTGTTCTACCAGACACCGCCCGAAGGCCAGCGCCTGGTGCGTCTGTGCTTTGCCAAGCGTGAGGAGACCCTGCGTGAAGCAGCGGCAAAACTATGCGTGATCTGAGTGCACTGCCCAACCTGAACATTGCGCTGGTCCAGACCACCCTGGCCTGGCACGACCGCCAGGCCAATCTGGAGCATTTTGAGCAACTGCTGGAACAGGCTCGCGGCGCTGACCTGATCATCCTGCCGGAGATGTTCACCACGGGTTTCTCCATGGAATCCGAGACGCTCGCCGAACCGGAAAATGGTCCGACCAGCAAATGGCTGCGCGCACGGGCTGCGCAACTCGATGCCGTGATCACCGGCAGCATCATCGTTCAGGCCGCCGACGGCAGTCATCGCAATCGCCTGTTGTGGGCACGGCCGGACGGTGAAGTCTGGCACTACGACAAGCGTCACTTGTTCCGCATGGCGGGCGAGCACAATCACTACACACCAGGTGAGCGCCAGGTGCAGTTCGAGCTCAAAGGCTGGCGTGTGCGGCCGCTGATTTGCTACGACTTGCGTTTTCCAGTGTGGAGCCGCGATGCCCAGGACACTGACCTGTTGCTGTACACCGCGAATTGGCCGGGTGCGCGGCGTCAGCACTGGAACCGTTTGCTGCCGGCGCGGGCGATCGAAAACCTGTGTTATGTGGCGGCGGTGAATCGCATCGGGACTGACGGAAAAGGTTTCGCGTATACCGGCGACAGTCAGGTGCTGGATTTTCAGGGTGAGACGTTGCTCAGTGCCGGCGAAGCCGATGGCGTATTTCAGGTGGTTTTGAATGCCGCCGACCTTCAGGCTTATCGCACGCGTTTCCCGGCGAATCTGGATGCTGACACCTTCGAGTTCACTTGATCGGCTGGCTGTTAACGATTCTGGGTGCGGATTTTTCCAGGCAGGCCGATAGGAAGGTCAGCCCAGGAGTAGTGAGCCATGATCAACGTGAGCACCATCACCATTAACTCGTACGCCGTGTCCTCGCCGAACAGCAAGCTCAACTGGCCAGTGCTCAGAAGAGCCAGGACAACGAGCAAAAGGCGCAGCAGGTGATGGAAATCCAGGTCAAGATCGCCGTGACCATGCCTGAAATCTGTATTGCCTGACAAGGCCTCTTCGCGAGCAAGCCCGCTCCCACATTGGAGTTGTGTTCACACCGGTCAAATGTGGGAGCGGGCTTGCTCGCGAAGAGGCCCTGTCAGGCAGCACAAAAACAGCAGGCAAACAAAAAGGCCCCGAGGTTCGCACCTTGGGGCCTTTTGCATTTCAGCGAACGCTTACGCCGCTTTCGCTTCCGGCTGGCTCAACGAGCGGTTCAGCGCACTGAACAGAGCCTTGAAGCTGGCGGTGGTGATGTTTTCATCGATGCCGACGCCATGCACGGCACGTTCACCGTTCACACGCAGCTCGATGTAGGCCGCTGCCTTGGCGTTGGTGCCCGCGCCGATCGCGTGTTCGTTGTAGTCCATGATCTCCACCGGAATCGGCAGACCGGCCACCAGCGCTTCCAGCGCGCCGTTGCCCTTGCCGCGCCAGTGCAGGTTGGTTTCGCCCTGGCCTTTGCCGGAGACTTCCACTTCGACGGCGCTGTGACCGTTCTCTTCCTGCAGGCGATGGCTGACCAGCGCGTACGGGGTGTTGGCCTGCAAGTACTCGCTGTGCAACAACGCGTGGATCTGCTGGGCGGTCATTTCGAGGCCCAGGCGATCGGTTTCACGCTGCACGACCTGGCTGAACTCGATCTGCATGCGACGCGGCAAGCTGATGCCGTATTCCTGTTCCAGCAGGTAAGCGATACCGCCCTTGCCCGACTGGCTGTTGACGCGGATCACCGCCTCGTAGCTGCGGCCGATGTCGGCCGGGTCGATTGGCAAGTACGGCACTTCCCACAGGGCGTCCGGTTTCTGCTGGGCGAAGCCCTTGCGGATGGCGTCCTGGTGCGAGCCGGAGAACGCGGTGTGAACCAGGTCGCCGACGTACGGGTGACGCGGGTGCACCTGGATCTGGTTGCATTCTTCGACGACTTTGCGCACGCCGTCGATGTCGGAGAAGTCCAGCTCAGGGTGAATGCCCTGGGTGTACAGGTTCAGTGCCACGGTCACGAGATCGACGTTACCGGTACGCTCGCCGTTGCCGAACAGGCAGCCTTCGACACGGTCTGCGCCGGCCATCAGGCCCAGCTCGGTGGCGGCCACGCCGGTGCCACGGTCGTTGTGGGTGTGCAGGCTGATGATCACGCTGTCACGACGGTTGATGTGACGACCGAACCATTCGATCTGGTCGGCATAGATGTTCGGGGTCGCGCATTCGACGGTGGCCGGCAGGTTGAGGATCATCTTGTGCTCGGGCGTCGGGTTCCAGACTTCGATCACCGCGTCGCAGACTTCCTTGGCAAACTCCAGTTCGGTGGCGCTGAAGGTTTCCGGTGAGTACTCGAAGGTCCACTGGGTTTCCGGTTGCTGGGCGGCATATTTGACGAACAGCTTGGCCGCGCTCACGGCGATTTCCTTGATCCCGTCCTTGTCCTGGTTGAAGACAATGCGGCGGAAGGAAGGGGAGGTCGCGTTGTACAGGTGAACGATGGCTTTCTTCGCCCCGCGCAAGGATTCGAAGGTACGCGCGATCAGGTCTTCACGGCCCTGTGTCAGCACCTGAATGGTGGTGTCGTCCGGGATGTGGTTGCCTTCGATCAGGGTGCGCACAAAGTCGAAGTCGGTTTGCGAAGCCGCCGGGAACGAGGCTTCGATTTCTTTCACACCGACCTGCACCAGGGTTTTCCAGAAACGCAGCTTCTTGACCGCGTCCATCGGCTCGATCAGCGACTGGTTACCATCGCGAAGGTCGGAGCTGCACCAGATCGGCGCTGCGGTGATGGTCTTCGATGGCCAGGTGCGGTCCGGGATGTCGATGGTCGGGAACGCGCGGTATTTCGAAGACGGGTCTTTGAGCATGCTCATCGGGAAATCCTTATTGTGTGGGCCGAAAAAAGGCGGCCTGCCGGTAGATCAAATGTTCTTGGGAAAAGCGTAAGACGAGGCGTCGCGATTCAGCCCGGCAGTCGTGCGCTGACGAGGCACAGGCTGCGGTGCTGGCGAAGCTGAATGAGGGTGTGAGAGGTTTTCATGCCTTCAACCCTAACCGCGAGGGTGAAGGATGGCAAGCAGTCGAAAAAAATTGAGAGGAATACTCGAATGGGGAGATTTATCGAGATTTTATTGCGGTGAAAGGGATTGATGTTGTGGATGTTTGCGCGAGGTTTGAGGGATGCGCAATTGCGGAGTCTGGGTACAGGGCTGAGATAGGTCGCGTCCTCGATGCTGTCTTCGCGAGCAAGCCCGCTCCCACATTTGATCGGAGCGAGCCCCGCCGAAATTCTAATGTGGGAGCGGGCTTGCTCGCGAAGAGGCCAGACGCCTCACCGACTACTTAAGGCTGAAACGCGCCAATGAAAATTGCCGGATCCACCCGCGCATCATTCAGGCTGACATTCCAGTGCATATGCGGCCCGGTCGCGCGCCCGGTGGCGCCAACCTTCCCTACCACGCCGCCACGGGCCAGTTGTTGCCCGACCTGCACATCAATCTTCGACATGTGGCAGAACATGCTGATAAAGCCCTGCCCATGGTCGACAAACACCGTGTTGCCATTAAAGAAGTAGTTACCGATCAGGATCACCTTGCCCGCGGCCGGGGTCTTGATCGGTGTGCCGGCGCCCACGGCGAAATCCAGGCCCGAGTGCGGATTGCGCTCTTCACCATTGAAGAACCGGCGCACACCGAACTTGCTCGACAGCGGCCCGTTGACCGGTTTGTCCAGCAGCAGGTTGCTTGGGGTATTGGGACTGAACGTGCGGTAGGCGGCGATTTGCTCGGCCAGTTCGCGCTCGATGCGCTTGAGATTGTCCGGGTCTGGATTGACCTGTTGAGTGTTTTTCAAGGTGATGCGCTGTTCCGGGTATTTCTTGTTGCCGACGGTGAAACCCAGGTTACGACCACCGCTGCTGATGGATTGCGCCCCCGGTTTGACGGTCAACGGCACACCGACAATCGCCAGCCAATTGTTCTGCTCCTTGACCACCAGCACCGGTTTGCCTTGATAACTGGCTTTCGGCGCCTGGGCAGCACTGCCCAGATCCACCACCGCCACACCGCCCGGCACCGGTTTGTTCAACAGGCGGGTGATGTAGCTGTCGGCGTGGGCGTTAAAGGTCAGGCACAGCAACAGCAGTGGAGCTAAAAAACGCGGCATGGATCAATCCAGTAAAGAAAGGGTGACAGGCGTCAGGTGATTGTCTTCGACCCGCACGTGCAGTTCGCCTTCACCCAGTTTGGCTTTCAGGCGCTGGCCGTTATGGGTTTGCGCGGCGTTGCGGATCGCGTTACCGCGCTCGTCCAACAAAATGCTATAGCCACGACCGAGGGTCGCCAATGGGCTGACCACGTGCAGCGTCTGCACCTGACTTTGCAGTTGCAGACGACGGGATTTGAGGCCTTCGCGGATGGCCCGGGGCAGGCGTTCGGCGAGGCTGTCGAGGCGCTGGCGCAGCATCGCCAGTTGCCGGCCCGGATGTTGCCCGGCGAGGCGGGTTTCCAGGCGGATCAAGCGTTCGCGACGGGTATTGAGGCTGCGTTCGAACGCGCGGCGCATGCGCATGTCCAGATCATCCAGCCGTTGCGCCTGCTGACGCAGACGTTCGCCGGGGTGGCGCAAGCGGCGGGAGATGCCTTCAAGGCGCAACCGATCACGCATCAGGCGGTCGCGCATGCGCATCACCAGGCGTCGATGCAGGCTCTCGACCCGGCGCACCAGGTCGCTGGAGTCCGGCGCCAGCAGTTCAGCGGCGGCGGACGGTGTCGGGGCGCGAACGTCGGCCACGAAGTCGCTGATCGATACATCGGTTTCATGGCCGACGGCGCTGACGATCGGCGTCACGCAAGCATCCACGGCACGGGCCACGGCTTCTTCGTTGAAACACCACAGGTCTTCCAGCGAGCCGCCGCCACGGGCCAGGATCAACGCATCGAAACCACGAGCGTCCGCCAGTTTCAGCGCGCGGACAATCTGCGCGGTGGCCTCGCGGCCCTGCACGGCGGTGGGGATCAGCGTCAGTTGCACCTGGGGCGCACGGCGGCGGAATACGCTGATGATGTCGCGGATCACTGCGCCGGTCGGCGAACTGATGATGCCAATGCGCTGCGGATGCGCCGGCAGCGGCACTTTGCGTTCGGCGCTGAACAGGCCTTCGGCGCTGAGCTTTTCCTTCAAGGCATCGAAGGCCAGGCGCAGTGCACCGTCACCGGCCGGCTCGACGGTGTCGAGGATCAGCTGATAGTCGCCGCGCCCTTCGAACAGCGAAACCTTGCCGCGCACCTTGACCGCCAGACCATCCTTCAGCGCCTGGCGAACCCGCGCCGCGTTCTGCCGGAATAATGCGCAACGCACTTGGGCGCCGCTGTCTTTCAACGTGAAATACACATGGCCGGACGCCGGGCGCGCGAGGTTGGAGATTTCACCTTCGACCCAGATATTGCTGAACACGTCTTCGAGCAACACCCGCGCGCGGCCGTTGAGCTGGCTGACAGTCAGGACTTCACGGTCCAGGCCAAGTCTTGCAAAGGGATCTTTAATCATGGGGCGCATGATAAAGGCATTCGTCGCTGAATCTCCATGAATCAACGCAAATCCCTTGTGGGAGCGGGCTTGCTCGCGATAGCGGTGTGTCAGTCGACATTGATGTTGAATGTTCGACCGCTATCGCGAGCAAGCCCGTTCCCACAGGAGTTTGTGCAGGTTTTGAGGAAGTGTTCGACCAATGCTGTGGGATTCTGCCGGCAGGCGAGGGCGACGGTGCTGTGGCAATCCGGGTCGGCCAGGGGCAGGAAATGAATGTCGGGCGGCGCGATGTCCTGCATCGACTCCGGCAGCAGGGCGATGCCGAACCCGGCCTGAATCAATTGCAGTTGCGTGGTTTTGCGCGACACCACGCGGGCCGCTTTTGGAAAGAAACCCTGACGCATGCACAGCTCGGCGGACAGATAACTCAACCCGCCACGCTGAGGATGAGGAATGGAGATAAACGCCTCATCCTTGAGTTGCGCCAGATCGATGCCCTGCGTGGACTTATCCACAGCCAGCCGATGATGGGGCGGAACGGCCAGCAGCAATCGTTCGCTATACAAAGGAACAATCTGCACGCCTTCACGTTGGCGCAACACCGGCAGGCGCAGCAGTCCGACATCCAGCCGGTTGTCGGCCAACGCTTCAAGTTGCGCTTCGGAGGACAGCTTGGCGATGTCCATGGACACGCCGGCATGCTGGCTCAGGTAGTCGCTGATGCCTCGCAGCAGGCGGCCACTCATGGGCACGGTGCTTGAGTGACTAAGACGTAAGGTGCCGAGTTCTCCATTGCCGACCTGGGTGGCCATCTCACTGGCTTTGGTCAATTCGTTCAACAGGTTTCTGGCCCGCGGCAGGAAGGCTTCACCGGCGGCCGTTAGTCGAGGCAAGCGTGCAGTACGCTCGAACAACGGCGTTTGCAGGCGGGTTTCCATGTCCTTTATTTGCCGGCTCAGGGCCGATTGAGCAATGAACAGTCGTTCGGCTGCGGCGCTGAAACTCCCGCACTCGGCGATTTCCACGAAGTAACGCAATTGACGGGTTGAAAGCACAAGGTATGCCTTTTTGAGATGAGAGGGCCACTTTGAAGATATTAGTCGCAAGGCTCGGCGCTGGCTAAAGTCATCACAGGTATTTAATGAAGGCGTGCAGATGAACGTGCTTGAGTTGTTGCACCAATGGCCATTCGGCGCGACGGATTGGCTGGTGATCGGGTCAGGCATCGCGCTGGCTTATATCGTGTTTGGCATCGCCGGGTTCGGCACTGCACTGGTGGCCGGGCCGATTCTGATTCTGTTCATGCCGCTGTCGAAGATCGTGCCGTTGCTGGTGCTGCTGGATTTTGTCGCGGCGTTCGGCAATCTGTTGCCCTCGCGACGGGATGTCGCCAGGCCGGAACTGCTGCGGCTGCTGCCCTGCATGGCGGTGGGTTGCACGCTGGGTGTGATCTTTCTGCTGAGCCTGAAATCCGACCTGTTGCTGCTATTGATGGGGCTGTTCATCAGCGTCTATGCGGTTTACAGCCTGTGGGTCAAAACCCGGCCGATGCAGTTGTCGGCAGGTTGGGCGGTGCCGATGGGCACGGTCGGCGGGATGTTCGGTGCGCTGTTTGGCAGTGGCGGCTTTTTATATGCGATCTATTTGAACAGCCGGTTACCGAAAGACGCGGCGCGGGCAACCCAGAGCGCACTGATCAGTTGCAGCACCGTCGTGCGCCTGAGCCTGTTTGCTGTCGCGGGTGTGTATGCCGAGCTACCCTTGTTGATGTTGGCGCTGTGTTTGTTGCCGGCCATGGCGTTGGGGCTGTGGGCCGGCCGGCGGCTGACCAAGAAGTTGTCTCGCGAGGCGTTCGTGCGGCTGGTGACGTGGTTGGTGCTGGCCAGCGGGATTGCGTTGATCGGGCGGTATTTGAGTACTTGACCTCAGAGTGTCAGGGATTAAGCTGCCGCCCGCTCGGACGCCTTCGCGGGCAAGCCCGCTCCCACAGTGACCGGGGTGAACATGATTTTTATGTACACCACCAATCCTTGTGGGAGCGGGCTTGCCCGCGAAAGCGTCAAACGGTACGCCGCAGAACTTTCCATTGACGTAGCAGGCTTGCACCCATGAATTCCCAAAGCATCATCGTCCCGAAAATCTCTACGCTGCCTGCGCACGAACCCCGGGCAAGGGCGGTCGTGCGGTGGCTGGTGCGCAAGAACATCGTCAAGGAAGAGCTGACCACTTGCGGCCGTACCGGCAACCGCATGGGGCACGCGATCGCCGACGGTGCCCGTGCCGTGGTATTGCACCCGGAAGCACTGCCGTTCGGCGAGCCGATCAATGGCCTCGAGATCATTACCAAGCGTTGCATCTACACGCCGGCCAAGGGTTTCCTTGGCGAAGCAGGCTGTCCCGAGTGCCGCAAGGAAATCGGCGAAGCGTTGTTCGAAAGCCTCGAAGACTGGATGCCGGGGCGCACCGATAACTTCATCTGCCCGGAATGCGGGCATGAAGATGACATCAACGGCTTTCTTTTCTTGCAGGAGTGCGGGTTTTCCAACCTGGGGTTCATCTTCAACAACTGGGCCGAGGCCGGGTTCAAGCAGAGCTTTATCGATGAGTTCGCCGACTGGCTGGATCAGCCCGTCAGTTGGGTGAAGGTCGAGTTGTGATACATCTGATAGACCACGTTATCGTTGATCGTCGGAACGCCGCCCGCAGCCAGCCGGCTCCTACAAGATCACGCCGAATATGTTGGAGCCGGCTTGCTGGCGATGCTCTTCAAATCACCCGTCGATCACCGCATCGATAATAGACAGAGTTTTACATTGAACCCGAGGGGGTGTCTGACTATAATGGCGCGCTTCCATTTTCCCGCTCGGGAGCCCCCGCGATGCTGCGTATCAGCCAAGAAGCTCTGACATTCGACGACATTCTCCTAGTGCCTGGTTATTCCGAGGTGCTTCCTAACGAAGTCAGTCTCAAGACCCGCCTAACCCGTGGCATCGAGCTGAATATTCCTCTGGTTTCTGCCGCCATGGACACCGTTACTGAAGCCCGTCTGGCAATTGCCATGGCTCAGGAAGGTGGCATCGGCATTATCCACAAGAACATGACCATCGAGCAGCAAGCTGCCGAAGTGCGCAAGGTCAAGAAGTTCGAAGCCGGCGTGGTCAAGGACCCGATCACCATCGAGGCTGACGCCACGGTTCGTGATCTGTTCGAACTGACCCGCATGCACAATATTTCCGGCGTTCCGGTTTTGCACAATGGCGACCTGGTCGGCATCGTCACTTCCCGTGACGTGCGTTTCGAAAATCGTCTGGAAGCCACCGTCCGCGAAGTGATGACGCCTAAAGAGCGTCTGGTCACTGTCAAGGAAGGCGCCGACAAGAACGACGTTCGCGAGCTGTTGCACAAACACCGCATCGAACGCGTGCTGATCGTCGACGACAAATTTGCCCTCAAAGGCATGATGACCGTCAACGACATCGAAAAAGCCAAGGCTTACCCGCTGGCCAGCAAGGACGATCAAGGTCGTCTGCGCGTTGGCGCTGCCGTCGGTACCGGTAAAGACACCGGTGACCGCGTCGCTGCCCTGGTCAATGCCGGCGTTGACGTGGTGGTGGTCGACACCGCACACGGTCACTCCAAAGGCGTGATCGACCGCGTTCGCTGGGTCAAACAGAATTTCCCTGAAGTGCAGGTCATCGGCGGCAACATCGCCACCGGCGCTGCCGCCAAGGCCCTGGCCGAAGCCGGCGCTGACGCCGTCAAGGTCGGTATCGGCCCTGGCTCGATCTGCACCACCCGCATCGTCGCCGGTGTCGGCGTCCCGCAAATCAGTGCCATCGCCAACGTTGCCGCTGCCCTTGAAGGCACCGGTGTTCCGTTGATCGCCGACGGCGGTATCCGTTTCTCTGGTGACCTGTCCAAGGCCATCGTTGCCGGTGCTTCCTGCGTGATGATGGGCTCGATGTTCGCCGGTACTGAAGAAGCGCCAGGCGAGATCGAACTGTTCCAGGGTCGTTCGTACAAGGCTTACCGTGGCATGGGTTCGCTGGGCGCCATGTCCCAGGCTCAAGGTTCCTCCGACCGTTACTTCCAGGACTCCTCCGCGGGTGCCGAGAAGCTGGTACCGGAAGGTATCGAAGGACGTGTGCCGTACAAGGGCACCCTGAGCGCCATCATCCATCAGCTGATGGGCGGCCTGCGTTCCTCGATGGGCTACACCGGCAGTGCCGACATCGAAGAAATGCGCACCAAGCCTGAGTTCGTGCGGATCACCGGCGCAGGCATGGCCGAGTCCCACGTCCACGACGTACAGATCACCAAAGAAGCGCCAAACTACCGCGTAGGTTGAGGCTTCAAGCAAAACGTTAAGTAACCCGGGGCTGTTCTATTCAGCCCCGAGTTGTTTCTGAATCACGACTGTTTCTGAATTACTTAGACGAGACTGAATCATGGCCCTCGACATTCACGCTCACCGCATCCTGATCCTCGATTTCGGTTCCCAGTACACCCAGCTGATTGCCCGCCGCGTGCGTGAAATCGGCGTGTACTGCGAACTGCATCCTTTCGACATGGATGAAGAAGCGATTCGCGAATTCGCTCCAAAAGGCGTCATTCTCGCCGGCGGCCCCGAGTCTGTGCACGAAGCCAACAGCCCTCGCTGCCCGCAAGCCGTTTTTGACCTGGGCGTACCGGTCTTCGGCATCTGCTACGGCATGCAGACCATGGCTGAACAGCTGGGTGGCAAGGTTGAAGGTTCCGAACTGCGTGAGTTCGGTTACGCCCGCGTTGACGTAGTCGGCAAGAGCCGCCTGCTCGATGGCATCGAAGACCACATCGACGCCGACGGCCTGTTCGGCCTCGACGTATGGATGAGCCACGGTGACAAAGTCACCAAGATGCCACAGGAATTCCACATCCTGGCCAGCACCCCAAGCTGCCCGATCGCCGGCATGTTCGACGATGCTCGCGGCTACTACGGCGTGCAGTTCCACCCGGAAGTGACCCACACCAAGCAGGGCGGACGCATCCTGTCGCGCTTCATCCTCGAGATCTGCGGCTGCGAAGCGCTGTGGACGCCGTCGAAGATTGCTGAAGACGCCATCGCTCAGGTTCGCGCCCAGGTCGGCACCGACAACGTACTGCTCGGCCTGTCCGGCGGCGTTGACTCCTCGGTGGTTGCCGCGCTGTTGCACAAGGCCATCGGCGACCAGCTGACCTGCGTCTTCGTCGACAACGGTCTGCTGCGTCTGCACGAAGGCGAGCAAGTGATGGCCATGTTCGCCGAGAACATGGGCGTCAAGGTTATCCGCGCCAACGCCGAAGACCAGTTCCTGAACAACCTGGCTGGCGAAAGCGATCCAGAGAAAAAGCGCAAGATCATCGGCCGTACCTTCATCGACGTCTTCGATGCCCAGTCCAACAAACTGGACAACATCAAGTACCTCGCCCAAGGCACCATCTACCCGGACGTGATCGAGTCGGCTGGCGCGAAAAGCGGCAAGGCTCACGTGATCAAGTCGCACCACAACGTGGGCGGCCTGCCGGAAGAAATGAACCTCAAGCTGGTTGAACCCCTGCGCGAGCTGTTCAAGGACGAAGTCCGTCGTCTGGGCCTGGAACTCGGCCTGCCGTACGACATGGTCTACCGTCACCCGTTCCCGGGCCCGGGCCTGGGCGTGCGCATCCTCGGTGAAGTGAAGAAGGAATATGCCGACCTGCTGCGTCGCGCCGACCACATCTTCATCGAAGAGCTGCGCAAGGCCGACTGGTACCACAAAGTCAGCCAGGCCTTCGTGGTGTTCCAGCCGGTGAAATCGGTTGGCGTTGTCGGCGATGGCCGTCGTTACGCCTGGGTCGTGGCCCTGCGTGCCGTGGAAACCATCGACTTCATGACCGCGCGTTGGGCTCACCTGCCTTACGAACTGCTGGAAACCGTCAGCGGCCGCATCATCAACGAAATCGAAGGCATCTCCCGCGTCACTTACGACGTGTCGAGCAAGCCGCCGGCGACGATTGAGTGGGAATGATCCCTGTCTGCCTGACTGATCGTTCGTAACACCTGAAAGGCCCCGTGAATGTGAGTTCACGGGGCCTTTTTCGTATCAGGAACCTGCGACCTGGACGGGTTTGAGACCCATGAGCCTCAGCGCTGCGGAGAACTCCGAGAGGCTGGGGTAGCGCCGACCGCTGATGGTCGGCCATTTGGGGCGGTCAATGTAGAAGGAGCCATGGTCGCGCTGGATCAGTGTGTGAACGATCGAGCGGTCACTGCTGCGATGAATCAGCGTGGGTTTGTGATCGACGTTCATCACCGCGCAATCACCTGTATTGAGCAGCGCTTTATCCAGGGTTTCAGCCAGCGCAACACTGGGCGGTGTATCCAGTTGCAAGCGCAGATCACCTTTGACACTGGCCAGCGGCCGGCCGAAGTTATCGGTGGGAATACGCCCCGGGTCCACTTCGAGGCCCCTCGCCGTACCGGCATCCGTGCTTTCCACGCGCAAACTGATGCCACCCTCCAGCTCGCTGACACCCGGCACGCCTTCCCATGTGCTGGCGTGACTGTCGCCCATCAATGCAACCCAGCGGTGAGCACCTCGGGCAGTCTGATCGGCGCTGATCACTTCGTGGGCAAAAAAATTCATCATTTTTTGCCGAAAGTCAGGTTCGACACCGGTCATTCCGGTGCTCCTGTAGCTGGCCATGCAATCAATGGCCTGTACCCGGATATGGCTTCTGCGGGCAGCCTTGACCACTTCCAGAAACGTGAATTGGCCACTGGGGTCGGTGCCGTGCCCTTGATCCAGAGTTTTCAGGTAGCGCTCGAGATCTTCGGACATCGTCCCCGTCCGGTTGAAGGCATCCAGATCGGCCTGATGAAAGTCGGTCAGCAAGTGCTCCATGTAGAGCGTCTTGACCTTTTGCTTGCTCAGCACCTCCATGTTTTCGATCAGGAACTGTTTGCTGGCTACGCTTGAATGGCTCTCACCCACCACCAGCCCTGAGATCAGGCGATACAGCTTCTTGATGAGGTCCTTGTTGGGCAGACGGGCTGGCAGGGAAGGGATCTCGGGCCTGGCGGGCAGAGTATTGGATTCGAAGAAAGCCATGGCGTCCCGGTAGAGGGTCTTGCGCATGGCCTTGAAATCGGCAACCGGATTGCTGCCGTCAGGCTTGGGCAGGCTGGCAGTGTAGTCTTTTAGGTCGTATTTGCTTCCTCCCCCTCGGGCGAGCTCTTTGAGCTGTTCACGCGAGGCCTGCGGCATATCGTAGGCGCTGGGCGGGCTGTCGATGTCCGGCAGTGCGGTGCTGTCATGGCCCCACGGCCATAACCCGTCAAATTTGCCACCACCGAACAGGCCCGGACGGTTGATGGGTTGCCATTCTCCCGCCGCGTCCAGTCGAACGGGCAGGCTGCGATAAAACGAGTACGGGTTGGTCGGGTCAATGATGACCCAGGTTTTCAATGCCTCGACGTAGCGTACGAGGTAGTAACTGTCGTTGATCATGACGTAGTTGCCACCGCTGGGTGGCTGATAGATGCCCGCGAACTTGCCTTCCTCGCTGATGGGCGACAAGCCGTCCAGCACTTCATTGGTTTCGAAGGATGACAGCAATTCCACGCCTTGCTCGGCATAAGCCGGGCCGGGGGCGAGTCGGGCGATGGGGGGAATGCCCGAAGGGTCGCCCCGTCCTTCACTGACCGGTTCGATGACGTTTTCCTGTGGGCTGAAGGTTTCGCTGGCTTCACTCACTTCGGCAAGCTCGGTTGCCCCGCGCAGGAAAGGCAGGTTGAACAGGGTTTCGATACCACTGGAAATGGCGCCCCCGACGCCCGCCTTGCGCTCGGCCTTGGTGCTGCCGTTGATCGCCTGGTCAATGTTCAAGCCCATATCGGCAATACCCGCGCCAACGGCAGCCAGTGCCACAGGCCATCCAAGACCGGCCATCGAGCCGAAGACGTGAGCAAATGCGTTCAGATAACCGATCCACATCTTTTTTCGCATTTGTCCGTTGGAATGCAGGGACAGGTCCGCATCGCTGTACATGCGCGCCTTCACCGAGTCTCGCAACCAGCTGAACACATCGCCGGTGATCGGCTCGGCGTTTTGATTGATCAGGTGGTGATCGTAGGCGCCCCACGTGGTGTAGAGCAGATCGATCGTGGCATTCAGCCCGATTTTGCCGTCGTCCTGCTGTTGCGCAGACAGCGGGAAATGACTCATGAATCGCGCGCGGTTGTCTGCAAAGTTGTTTTGCAGCAGCAACCACCAATGGAAATCCAGCGGGGTGTTAAAGATGTGGAAGGTTCGGGTTTCACCGGGTGTGTAAAGAATGTTCACGCCGTTGCGGTCGGTGATGCACAGGATGTCAGTGGCCTGATAACCCCCGATATTCAGTGCACACACGCGTAATCCATCCACGGTCGTCGCCTGCTTTTGCAGCATGTCGAGGCTGACCGGCCAGGACACATTGCCAGCGACGGCTTTGATCACGGTCTTGAGGTTTTCGTTGTTCAGTCGAGCCCCGTCGTGTTCGTCGAGCGCCTGCACCAGGAAGTTGAGTTTGGCCAGGGTACGAAAGTCGTCCGAATGGAGTGGCCAGAAGCGCTCCATTTTTTCTCGGTAGCTCTGGCTGAAGTTGAGGGCCCAGAAGTCCTTCAGAACGTCTCTGGGGTACATCCGTATTTCGTTGGTTTCGTTAAAAACAGACGCGTGTGGGCCTTCGCTGTAAAAGCCACCATCACCATCCGGCATGCCCGGATCTTCCTGATCACTGAGGCGGAATCGCTGGACGACGAGTTGCGGCAGGGTCAGCGATTCGAAGGGTTTTGGATAACGTTCCCAGCCCAGAAAAGCCTTGGTGCTGCTGACCGATACGTTGTCGAAGCGGTGCCACCAGACTTTGTCCGGGTCGATGCCGTTGATTCCATGTTTATCGAGTATGCCCTGTGCGACTTCATGGGCCATCGCATGCATGTCGGGGCAGGCTTCGGTAAAAGGCAGCACCAGCGTTTTAAGAGATCGCTCGTCGGCCGGATTCGGGAGGAGGGACGGGGATATTGTTTCAGGTGTGTTCATTTCTCGCTCCTTGAGAAATTGGGATAGGAATCCCGGGTATTCACAAACAGACAGAGATAATTGCCCGTTTCCTCGCAAGCGGTGCACTACATATATATGCCTGAGGTATGGCCAGTCCGGATCCGGGTGTGACCTGTCGCCGCGCCGCCCTTACTGTTTCTCAACCGCAGGTGTATCGTATTCGCCTTTTACAGGCCCACGGGCCTGTCGCTGATACGTGAGGTAGTTGAGTTCATGTCCTTTACCCGTCGCCAAATCCTCGGTGGCCTGGCCGGTCTTGTTGTCGTTGGTGTCGGAGCGGGGGGCGCGTCGCGGTACTGGCTGGGCAAGATGGCCGACGCCGATGCGGGCCACGACTATGAGCTGATCGCCGCGCCACTGGACGTCGAACTGGTGGCCGGGCACAAGACCGAAGCCTGGGCGTTCGGCCCGTCGGCGCCGGGCACCGAGTTGCGCGTGCGTCAGGGCGAATGGCTGCGGGTGCGTTTCATCAACCACCTGCCGGTGGCGACCACCATTCACTGGCACGGCATCCGCCTGCCGCTGGAAATGGATGGTGTGCCTTACGTCTCGCAACTGCCGGTGTTGCCGGGTGAATACTTCGATTACAAATTCCGCGTGCCGGATGCCGGCAGCTATTGGTATCACCCGCACGTGAACAGCAGCGAGGAACTCGGTCGCGGACTGGTTGGCCCGTTGATCGTCGAGGAACGCGAGCCGACCGGTTTCAAGTACGAAAAGACCCTGAGCCTCAAGAGCTGGCACGTTGATGAAGAAGGTGCGTTCGTCGCGTTCAGCATTCCTCGCGAAGCGGCCCGAGGGGGCACGGCAGGGCGCCTGTCGACCATCAATGGTGTCTCGCAAGCGGTGATCGACTTGCCTGCCGGGCAGATCACCCGGGTGCGCGTGCTCAACCTCGACAACACGCTGACGTATCGCCTCAACATTCCCGGCGTCGAAGCGCAGATCTACGCGCTGGACGGCAACCCCATCGAGCCGCGCCCGTTGGGCAAGGAATACTGGCTCGGTCCGGGCATGCGCATTTGCCTGGCGATCAAGGCGCCGTCCGCCGGTGAAGAGTTGTCCCTGCGCAATGGCCCGGTTCGCCTGGGCACATTCCGCTCCGTGGCCAATACTGAGGCACCCACCGAATGGCCGCCCGCGCTGCCCGCCAATCCAGTGGCCGAGCCGGACCTGGCCAATGCCGAGAAACTCAACTTCAATTTCGAATGGGTCGGCTCGGTGTCGGTGAACGTCGACAACGGCAAGCCGCCAAGCCTGTGGCAGATCAACGGCAAGGCCTGGGACATCACCGACAAGACCTGCGCCGACCGCCCGATTGCCAAGCTCGAGAAGGGCAAGAGCTACATTTTCGAATTGAAAAACATGACTCAATATCAGCACCCGATTCACTTGCACGGCATGAGCTTCAAGGTGATCGCGTCGAACCGGCACAAGGTGATTCCGTATTTCACCGACACGTATTTGCTGGGCAAGAACGAACGTGCACAAGTAGCGCTGGTGGCGGATAACCCTGGGGTATGGATGTTCCATTGCCATGTGATCGACCACATGGAAACCGGCCTGATGGCCGCCATCGAGGTGGCATGATGCGTCAGATTCGTCCCGCCGCGATCATCGATCGCAGTCGTGATCGCGACTTCATGCGCGAAGCCCTGGCGCTGGCCGCACAAGGTGCGGCGCTCGGCGAAGTGCCCGTCGGTGCAGTGCTGGTACAGGACGGTGAAATCATCGGTCGCGGCTTCAACTGCCCGATCAGCGGCAACGACCCGAGTGCCCATGCCGAGATGGTCGCCATCCGCGCCGCGGCGCTGGCGGCCAGCAATTATCGCCTGCCGGGCAGTACGCTGTACGTGACGCTGGAGCCGTGCAGCATGTGCGCCGGTTTGATCGTGCATTCGCGGATTGCGCGGGTGGTGTATGGCGCTTTAGAGCCGAAGGCAGGGATTGTGCAGAGTCAGGGGCAGTTCTTTACCCAAGGCTTTTTGAATCATCGGGTGTTGTATGAAGGCGGGGTGTTGGCGGAGGAGTGTGGGGCTGTTTTGAGCGAGTTCTTCAAGGCCCGAAGAGCCAAGCCTTCAGACTGACCACAAAACTAATGTGGGAGCGGGCTTGCTCGCGAATGCGGATTAACATTCAACAGACGTGTTGACTGATCCTCCGCTTTCGCGAGCAAGCCCGCTCCCACATTTTGATCTCCAGTGGTAGGGCGATGGTGTTTACTTGCGGGCGACGATGACGGCCCGCATCGGCGCCGGCAGACCTTCAATCGTCTTGCTGTGATCTTCCGGATCGAGGAAGTCGCTCAACGACTGATACTTCATCCATTCCGTCCCGCGCTGTTCCTCGACGGTCGTCACGCTGACATCCACGCACTTCACGTCCGTGAAACCGGCGCGCCGCAACCAGAGCATAAGCGCCGGCACCGACGGCAAAAACCACACGTTGCGCATCTGCGCATAACGATCTTCCGGCACCAGCACCTGCTGCTGATCGCCTTCAATCACCAGCGTTTCCAGCACCAGTTCGCCGCCCTTGACCAGGCAATCCTTCAGCGCCAGCAAATGCTCGATCGGCGAGCGACGGTGGTAGAACACACCCATGGAAAACACGGTGTCGAAACCTTCGAGGTTCGGCGGCAGATCCTCGAAAGGGAACGGCAGGTGCCAGGCGTTGGGCTCGGACAAGTAGCGCTGAACCGCCTGGAACTGGCAGAAGAACAGCCAGTTCGGATCGACGCCGATCACGCTGTCGGCACCGGCGCCGAGCATGCGCCACATGTAGTAGCCATTGCCGCAGCCGACATCGAGGATGCGTTTGCCCTTCAGGTCCAGATGCGGAGCGACGCGCGACCATTTCCAGTCCGAACGCCATTCGGTATCGACGTGCACGCCGAACAAGTCGAACGGGCCCTTGCGCCATGGCGACAACCCCATCAGCGCCGTGCGCATCTGCGCGCGGGTTGCGTCGTCGCAAGCCGTGTCCAGGGTCAGACCGTTGAGCAGATCGACCTCGCTCGGCTGGATCTTCGGCAAGGCGTCCAGCGCACTCTGCCAACGCTCCAGATCGCCGTGACCCTTTTCCATTTTCTTGTCGAGTTGCGCCTGTAGGGTGTTGGCCCATTCGGCCAGCGGCGTGCCGGCCAGACGGCGGGCGAGAGGGGACAGATCAATCATGGCAAGGCAATCAACGAGGCAAAGTTAAGACACTGGAACCACGGCATGACTTTCGA
>Ga0255334_1000745_pt1 | contig 20416 bp, 16 predicted proteins | sample EtOH5_35cm_T3_12_FD_202080 | JGI IMG/M metagenome (GOLD analysis project Ga0255334, IMG submission 202080) | Sandy soil microbial communities from University of British Columbia, Vancouver, Canada - EtOH5_35cm_T3_129 | ecosystem: Engineered > Artificial ecosystem > Sand microcosm > Unclassified ...
TCCATGACCCGCCCGACGAGGCCGTCGATCGAGATGACGGCCATATCCTTCTTGACCCCGTCTCTTGCGCCGACGTTGACGGTGATCACCTTGCTGTAAGGATCCGAGCTGTAGGCGATCACCTCTGCGGGATGATAGCGGTAATTGTTGGCCGCTTTCTGCTTCTCGGTGAATCCGAGCAGATCCTTCAACCGCAGATTCTGCGCCTCCAGCTCGTTCAGCTTCATTGTATCCCGCGAATATTGCGTAAGGGTAAGCCGGAGAGTTCTGTTCTCCGCGTAGATGGTGCGGATATCGCGAATATCTTGAATCACGTCCGCCACGAATCGGGCGGGCCGGTTGAAGAGGCTCTGTGACCAGGAAACGGTATCCCGAAGAAAGCGCTCGGGCGCCGTAACCTTCGCCCGGGATAGAGTAACTCCGAACAGGGCGAAGAAAATGATCAGAGAGACCATGAGCACGAGCAGCTTCTTATTCCCCATAAGCTTGTACAATACGGTCACCCTCTGTTTTCGAGTACCCGCCGTCGGGCGCTAGGCCTTGGCCATGATGCTTATCGCCTGGATCTGCCCGACGAATTCCCCTTGTTCTTGAACAGGTGGATGTTGTCGAGCGCCCGGCCGGTCCCGATCGCGACGCAGTCAAGCGGATTCTCCGCCACCATGACCGGCATGCCGGTCTCGCGCGCAAGCAGCTTGTCCAGGTTGCGCAGCAGGCCGCCGCCGCCGGTGAGCACGATGCCGCGGTCCATGATGTCCGCGGCGAGCTCGGGCGGGCATTTTTCCAGCGTGACCTTCACGGCGTCGACGATGGCGTTCACGGTGTCCGCCAGCGCTTCGGTCACCTCGTCGGAGGTGATCGTCATCGTCTTCGGCAAGCCGCTGACGAGGTCGCGGCCGCGGATCTCCATGCTCTCGCCCTTCTCCATCGGCAGCGCGGAGCCGATCTCGATCTTCATCTGCTCGGCCGTCCGCTCTCCGATCATCAGATTGTACATGCGCTTGATGTACTGGGTGATCGCTTCATCCATCTCGTCGCCGGCGATGCGGATCGACTTGCAGGTGACGATGCCGCCGAGCGAGATGACGGCGACTTCCGTCGTTCCGCCGCCGATGTCCACGACCATGCTGCCCGTCGGTTCCCAAACCGGCAGATCGGCGCCGATCGCTGCAGCGAACGGCTCTTCGATGGTATACGCTTCCTTGGCGCCCGCCTGCTTGGTGGCGTCTTCCACCGCGCGCTTCTCCACCGCGGTGATGCCCGAAGGCACGCAGACCATGATATGGGGCAGCCGGTTGAACATCCCCCGCTGCTTCTGCGCCTGGTTAATGAAATACTTGATCATGATCGCCGTCGTTTCAAAGTCGGCGATGACGCCGTCCTTCATCGGGCGCACGGCGCGGATGTTGCCGGGCGTCCGTCCGATCATCTTCTTCGCGGCTTCGCCGACCGCTTCAATCCTCATCGTATCCGTACGGAGGGCGACCACGGAAGGCTCCCTCACGACAATTCCTTTGCCTTTGGCATATACCAGGGTATTCGCCGTACCCAAATCGATTCCCAGATCCTTCGTTGAAAACATAAACGGCAAGCTCCCTTCTGGTGCAATCCGCGATTGCTAGTTTCATTATCTTACATGTACCCTTTTTCCTTCAAACTTACAAATCTGTGATCGCCCAGCACAATATGATCGAGCACGTCGATGCCGATGATCTCCCCCGCCTCCACGAGCCTTGCGGTCAGTTCGATATCCTCCGGGCTCGGAGTCGGATCTCCGCTCGGATGGTTATGTACACAGATGATGGAGGCGCTGCTCCGCTTGATGGCAGCGAGAAAGACCTCGCGCGGATGCACGATGGAAGCGTTCAAGCTGCCCATGGACAGGGTCTCCTGGGCGATGACGCGATTTTTCGTATTGAGGAACAGACAGACAAAATGCTCCTTCTGCAAATACCGCATGTCTTCCATCAAGAGATCCGCCACGTCCTTGGGCGAGCGGATGAGAGGGGCGTCGCGAAGCGACTGCAGCTTGGATACGCGTTTGCCGAGCTCGATGCCCGCTTTGATCTGAACCGCCTTGACGGGACCGATCCCCTTGATCCGGGTCATCTCCTCGACGCTCATGTTCACCAGATTGCGCAAGGAGCCGCACTCCTTGAGAATCTTTCCGGCCAGACCGACCGCTGTCTCGCGAGCTGAGCCCGTTCGCAGCAGGATGGCGAGAAGCTCGGCGTTGCTGAGCGCGTCCGGCCCCCGTTCCAGCATTTTCTCCCGCGGCTGCTCGTCCGGCGGAGACTCCCGTAGCGTCGTGTGCATGACCGAAAGGTTGTCCATGAAAGCCCTCTTTCTCCTTGATTTGGCGGCTGCGGCCGCAAAACATCAATTTATTATAGCATGATATGAGAAGGTTACAAATCCCAAAATCGTCCAGCCTGCCATGCCCCATTCCGGACTTCCGCCGTAGCGGCAACGCCCACTCCGGGCGCACATGGAAAAGCGCGCACCGGTGTTCAACCGATGCGCGCTCGTTCAAGGTGTTTTAATTGAATTTGAAATATTGCTTGGCGTTGCCGTAGCAGATGCGCCCGATTAATTCTCCGAGCAGGTCGAGATCGCCGGCAACTTCTCCCTGCTCAACCAAGTCGCCGAGAAGATTGCATAGAATGCGCCGGAAATACTCATGCCGCGTGTAGGACAGGAAGCTGCGCGAATCCGTAAGCATTCCGACGAATCGCCCGAGCAGGCCGATGCCCGCGAGCGACCGCAATTGCGCCAGCATCCCGTCCTTCGTGTCGTTGAACCACCAGGCCGAACCGAGCTGGATTTTCCCCGGGACGCCGTCACCCTGGAAGCTTCCGATAATCGAAGCGAGAACGTCGTTGTCCCCGGAATTCAGCGAGTACAAGATCGTTTTCGGAAGCGCGCCCTCTTGATCCAGGGAATCCAGGAAGCGGACCAGCGGACCGGCAAGCTGGCCGTCGTTTATGGAATCGTAGCCGGTGTCCGGGCCCAGCAGCTTGAACATCCGGGTATTGTTGTTGCGGTGGGCATGCAGGTGCAGCTGCATCGTCCAGCCGCGTTTGGCGTACATGCGTCCGAGGTGCTGCAGCGTGAAGGTTTTATACCGGGCCTCCTCGTCTTTCGAGACGGCCCCTTCGGCCAGCGCCCTGGCAAATATGGCGCTCGCTTCGTCCAGATCGGTCTCCTGGTACAGCACAGAATCCAGCGCGTGATCGGATACCCGGCAACCGGCCGTGTGAAAGAATTCCGCTCGCTCCTCCAGCGCTTCCAGCAGCTGCGGATAATCGGCAATGGTTCGTCCGATCGCTTCTTCCAATCTCCTGATCCAAGGAAGAAAGGTGGGACGATTGATTTCGAGAGCCTTGTCGGGCCGATAAGACGGCAGCACTTGAAAACCAAGGTGCCGCTCCTGCCGCAGCAGCAGATGGTACGCCAGATCGTCGGCCGGATCGTCGGTGGTGCAGATCACCTCCACGTTGGCCTTGCGGATCAAATCGCGAACGGCGAACCCTTCGCCTTGCAGCTTTCTGTTTGCCGCTGCCCAAATCTCCGGGGCGTTCTTCTCATTGATCGGCAGGCCGATCCCGAATATCCGCTTCAATTCCAAATGCGACCAATGATAAAGCGGATTGCCGATCAGCATCGGTACGGTCTTCACCCACGCCAGAAAGCGGTCATAATCGCCGACGTCCTTCCCGCCGGTAACCCATTTCTCTTCGTAGCCGTTTGCGCGGAGCGCCCGCCATTTGTAATGGTCGCCGTACAGCCAGACTTCCGTCAGATTGGAGAATCGTTTGTTTTCATAGATTTCCTGCGGATTCAGATGGCAATGATAGTCAATGATCGGCTGAGCTTTCGCATATTGATGATAGAGGGATTGCGCCGTTTCACTTCGAAGCAGGAAGTTATCATCGATGAACTCTCGCATGTACGCATCGCCTCCGTTAATAAAACTTCACCAGGTCGCTGACCTTGACGGCCGTGCCGGTGCGGATGGACCGGTTTGCGGCAATGCCGGTCAGGATCGACCTTGCGCCGTCCACGTGGTTCGCGGCACGGTTGAACTTGTCCGGCACGGGCGTCCCGAAAATATCGTTCAGCAGGACCGGGTCGCCGCCGCCATGTCCGCCCAGGCCATCCTCCACCTCGACCTCGTACGGCGCCTGCCAATGCGGGAACAGGATGATGCTCCTGTTCTTGAGCGCGCCTTCCAAGGCCTTGTCGCCGCCCGAGTTGACGTATGATTGTTCGACGATGGTCATTTCCAGCCGCCCCTTGCTGCCGTTAAAGGCGATCCGGTAGCCTTCCCAAGGCATATAGGCATTCAGGGAATACGTGAGAATCGCATTGTTCTTGTAGCGGACGAGCACGCCCATCGTATCCTCGATGCTGATGCCGTCGCCGAATACGCTCTGGTCCCGGATGTAGCCGTCATCCTTCTCGGCATCCAGGTACATGGCTTTCAGATGCTCATTATCATCCAATTGCAGGGCGAACGGATCCTCCTTCGCGAACGGATTGCCGGTTGCGCGGGTATAGAAATGCGTCTCGCCGCGCTTTTCCGCATTCTCGCGGCCATAGTACAACAGGTCCCCGTAAGCGAAGACTTCCTCCGGCTGCGAACCGATCCAGAAGTTGACCAGATCGAAGTGATGCGTCGATTTGTGAACGAGAAGCCCGCCGCTGTTCCGCTTGTCGCGATGCCACCTGCGGAAATAATCCGCTCCGTGCATCGTGTTGAGCAGCCATTCGAAATGCACCGAATGAACTTGACCGATCGCCCCGTCCATGATCAGTTCTCTCGCCTTCGTGTGATGAGGGGCGTAGCGATAATTGAACGTAACCCTCACCTGGCGTCCGGTTCGCTGGATCGCATCGAGAATTTCCTGGCATTTCTTCTCGTCGACCGTCATCGGTTTCTCTGTGATGACGTCGCAGCCCAGCTCCATGGCCCGGATGATATAAGCGTGGTGCGTCCGATCGACGCTCGTGACGATAACGGCATCCGGCTTCTCGATTTCGATCATCTTATCGAATTGGTCCGGCTTATATGTGTTGACCTTTGGATAACCGTACGTTTCTTCCAGCAGCTTGTTGGCGTAGTCCATGCGCGTCTGGTTGATATCGCAAAATGCCGTGAGTAACGACGTTTCCTTAAATCGCGTTGCAATCGCAGAGTAGAAAAATTCCGCTCTTCCCCCGGCACCTACCAATACATATCTTTTTTGGCCCACGGTGATCCCTCTTTCCCAGATTGGATTTCGCTTATAGGTTATCGCAAAATAACGAAAGTTTCTCCGCCGTTTTTGTCGGAAATGGCATGAACCCCGCTTTTATTGCTATAATGAATTGGAGGTGAGCCCCTTTGAATACAAAGAAGGATAAATTGAGCAGCGGAACGATAGACTCTCCATTATTCGTCGAGTTTGCCAGAAGAAAAGAGCGATTCACGATGGCAGAGGAACATTTTCATACGCAATACGAGATCTACTATCTGTTCTCGGGCGCAAGGAACTACTTCATTCGGGATCGAACGTATTCTGTCCGCGGCGGCGATCTGGTTTTCATCAACAAAAATGAGCTGCACAAAACATCCGACGCCTCCGGGCTGGAGCATGAACGCTTGTTGATCAACTTTACCGAAGCTTTCCTGCGCGAAACTTGCGGGGAATACGCCGACCTTCTGCTGCGCCCCTTCCACGTGGAAAATCCCGTTTATTCGTTGATTGGGTCAGCCCATTTTTTTGAAAAGGCGTTCAGCACGATGCTGGAGGAACTGGACGGGCGGCCGCCGGGCTATGAACTGCGCCTGAAATCTCTGCTGACCGACATCCTGCTTCTGGCTGCCCGCCATGCCAACAAGCAACAAGCGGTCCCTCCCCACGCCAGTCCGCCGATCCATTCGAAAATATCGGAAATCGCCCAATACGTCGGACATCATTTTTCGGATGATCTGGGCCTCCCTTGCCTGGCCGAAAGATTTCATATCAGTCCGTTCTACCTGAGCCGCACGTTCAAAGCCGTTACCGGTTTCACCTTGACGGAATACATCCAATCCGTCCGCATTCGCCAAGCGCAGAAGCTGCTGAAGGAAACCGATCTATCCATCACCGAAATCTCAGCGCAATCCGGATTTGACAGCTTTTCGCATTTCGGCAAAATTTTCAAAAAGATCGCCCGCGTCTCGCCGCGCGATTACCGGAATTCGGTTGCTCGGGAACGGGATGGCGTACGCTGATCCAAACGAAAAAAGGCGCCGTCCGGCGAGGAGATTCCTCTCGCGGACAACGCCCGCTTGCCAATATGTTGTGCAGCGAAATTCGGCGGATACCGGGCGCTCCCGATGCTCACACTAGGAAACGAAACGCGGCGCGTCGCCCCAAGACAGCCATTCTCATCCTGACAAAAGGCGGGGAACCTTCATGGGCATATCCGATCCGGTCCCGGTTCAAGAAAACAAATGGGTGTTCATCCGGGAAGCCATCATCGTCCTTCTCTCGTCGCTGGTGCTGGCCGCCGGCCTTAAGCTGTTCCTCATCCCTCACCAGCTTCTATCGGGAGGGGTCGCCGGGGTAGCATCCGTCATCGGATACGTGACGAACTGGAACATCTCCATGCTGTATTTTGTCCTGAACATTCCTCTCGTGGTCTGGGGCTGGCGAGCGGTAGGCCGCCGCTATATCGTTTTAAGCCTACTCTCCATCGTCTCAACCAGTTGGTTCATGGAAATCATACCAACTTACCCCCTCACCAAGGATCCGCTGCTCGGCGCGGTCTTCGGCGGAATCGTCACGGCTATCGGCATCGGCTTCTCGCTGCGCGCCGGCGGCTCCACCGGCGGCTTCGACATCATCGGCTCCATAGTCACCCGGAAGCGGGACTTTCCGCTCGGCACCGTCCTTCTCCTTTTGAACGGAGCGGTGATTCTGATTCTCGGATTTTACAAGAACTGGGACCTCGCTCTCTTCTCCATGCTCTCCACGTACATCAAGGGGAAGTTTGTCGATCTCATCCATGTCCGTCACGTGAAGATCACTTGCTTCATCGTCACCAAACGAAGGGACGAGATGCTCGCCTGCCTGCGCCGGCTCCCCCACGGCATCACTTGCATCGAGACCCGTGGCGGCTACAGCGAAGAGGGCAATTATATGTTCATGACCGTGACCACCCGGTACGAGGTAGCGGCGCTCAGGCGCCATGTGCTGATGGTCGATCCGTCCGCTTTTATCAACATGGTGGAGTCGACTGCCGTCGTCGGACGCTTCAGCCGCCCGAAGAAAGAAGGGGATTTGTAGGAAGAGTGGTCCAAACCAGGGGAAAATTGCCGGTGAATTCGAAAATTTGATGAATTTCATACTTTTTTAATCATTTCGGTATATGCTTGTGGGAGAATCGAGGCAAGTATGAGAAAGAAGGTACTCCCATGTCAAGCGAACCGTCTGTACTGCCCCTTGAGCCAGCCCTTTATCCCCCAAGAAGAAGACGAAGATGGCTAAGGGCGTTCGCCATTATGCTGGCTGCTGTTCTCGTTCTCCTGTTGGGAGCCGCAGCTTGGTTCTATGAGACCCCTGCGGGCACAAATCTCAGGTATACCCTTGCGGACACGCTCATCACTTCCCAACATCGCTCTTATGCCAGATACTTGATCGGGCAAGCCGAGCTGGACCAGCGGATTGCCGCTTATAACCAGAAATTCGATGAGATGGCCGAAGTTCCCGATAACCATGAGGTCGCCGTGCCTGCCGTGCCTGCCGGCAGCGCGCCGAGCGTACAAGTGGAACCTGTGTCCGGCAAGAGCTTTAAAGGCTATCTTCTATCCGTAAGCGATCCGAAAATGGTCCGCGTGGTCACGACCAGCATCGTCGGCCAGGGCGAGCAAATTCTCAGCATGGTCAAGCGGATGGGAGCGATCGCCGGTGTGAACGGCGGCGCCTTCGACGATCCCAATTGGGACGGAAACGGCTTTAAGCCCGCCGGCATCGTCATGTCCGGCGGCAAATTGCTGTACAGCGATATCGGCATGAACGACCCGGTCAACGTCGTCGGCCTTGACCGGAACGGCCTGATGGTGGCCGGACGCTACAAGCCCTCCCAGCTGCTCGAGATGGGAGTGACCGACGCGGTCACCTTCCAGCCCCGTTTTATCGTGAACGGCAAAGGGTTGATCAAGAACGAAGCGGACGGCTGGGGCATTGCCCCGCGAACCTGCATGGCCCAGAAAAAGGACGGGACGATCCTGTTCCTCGTCATCGACGGCCGTCAGCCCAGCTATTCGCTCGGCGCCACCCTATACGATGCGCAGAAGATTCTGTTGGAGCACGGCGCGATTACGGCAGCCAACCTGGACGGCGGCTCCTCTTCCGTGCTGGTCAAGGACGGGGCGGTGGTCAACCGCCCCTCCAGCAGCTACGGGATGCGCTATCTGCCCACCGCCTTCCTGGTCTTCGATCACCCCGAGCAGGTCGAGGTTCCAAGCATCTGGAGCGGGATCGACATGGCTCATTTCAATTCCAGCCGCAAGCCGTTTGCTTCCGATACGAACCACAACTGAATGTGGAAGGATGATCCACCATGGCTTCTCTTCGAGTATGGATCGTATGTTCGGCCTTGTTGCTGGCTGCCGGGTGCTCCGCTGCCAATCCGGCAGCGCGCCCTGCCGGTTCGGGAGCGGCGGCTTCCGCAGCTCCCGCCGATCCGCAGGCTCCCCAGCAGCCAAAGCTCATCGATCTGGAGGCGGGTAAGGCGGCGGTGCCATCAGCCGGGAAGCTGGCATCCGTCAAAAAGAACGCCTTAAAAGTGTTTTATTCCAATCCCAAAGCCGGCAAGCAGGTGGCCCTTACCTTTGACGACGGTCCCGACAACCGCACGACGCCGATCATTCTCGATATCTTGAAGCGCAATCATGTCAAGGCCACCTTCTTCCTGGTCGGAAGCCGGGCAAGCGCATACCCCGACATGGTAAAACGAATCATCGGCGACGGCAACGCCATCGGCAATCATTCCTGGTCTCATCCCGATTTTGCCCGCGTGTCTGCCGATACCGCGCGCAAGGAGATCGCGGATACGGAAGCCACGCTGACCGCGATCGCCGGATACGAGCCCTCGCTCTTCCGCCCGCCCTACGGGACGCTGAAGGCCGAGGATGAACCGGTCATCGCGCAGTCGCGAATGAATGTCGTCGACTGGTCGGTCGATACGAGAGATTGGGCCGGTACGCCGGCCAAGCAGATTCTCACCCTGGTCCGCAAGGAGCTGCATCCGGGCGGCATCATCCTCCAGCATTGCTCCGGCGGCGGCACGGGACATCTCGCCAATACGGTGGAAGCCCTGAAAATCCTCATTCCGGAATTAAAAGAAGAAGGCTACACCTTCGTCACCGTTCCGGAGCTGCTGAATCTTCCTGCGGCCCTGCCCGCGAGCTCCGTCAAGGTGGCTTCAGGGAATTCGCAAGGATAGCTAAATCCGATTAAGCAAGACTTTGTCCACCATCAATAATGTAGGTCTGGCCAGTCACGAAGGATGCTTCATCCGAAGCAAGGAAGAGAGCGAGGTTAGCCATTTCATCCGGGTTGCCCAATCTTCCAACAGGCATATCAGCAGCCAATTTATCTTTAAGACTTTCTATTCCTTTAAAAATTGCCGTATCAAATGTTCCCGGCGCGATTGCGTTAACTCGGATTTTTTCTGATGCATATTCGTATGCAGCCTGCTCCGTTAACTTCCGCACCGCACTCTTTGACGCGGCGTAAGGAGCGGTTGAAACGGTTTTTCCGTATGCGGCAATAGAAGCTGTATTGATAATCGACCCTCCGCCGATTTTTTGAAAATGAGGGATGATATATTTCATCCCATAGAAAGCCCCCATCAAATTAATCTTAATTGTTCGCTCAAATTCTTCACTCGAATATTCATGCGTTTTTAATAGTTTATCTCCAACACCTGCATTGTTGCACAGAATGTTAACGGTTCCAAAATGTTGGATACCAGCATCCACAAGGCTTTTTACTTCTTCTTCTTTTGCCACATTCGTGATAACTGGATAAACGCTATCACCGAATTCCTCGGTTAGTCTCATTACGTCCTTGCTGAGGTCTGCTGCAACAACCTTTGCGCCCTCATTAATGAAACGCTTTGTCATGGCATAACCAAATCCCGAATTTGCACCGGTTACGATCGCAACTTTATTTTCCAAACGATTTCCCATTTTATACCCATTCCTTTCGCTAAGCGATTTTTTGTATTCTTGGGTTACAGGGATACCAGCACACTACAAATCACGCGGAGGTGGGTGGGCCGCCCCAATTATGAGGTGACCGCATTTTACATGCGTAGATAGCCTTTCCAAACACAAGTAAGGGTTCGAGCACGCAGACTTATCTTTGTATAAACAACTCGTTTATTGTTTGGCAATCAGCCCCTCTATAAATTTTATTGTCTTCCCATATAAAGGTATCATATCAATGCTTAACAAATCAATTGGCTTGCTTTTTCTTCGGGAAAAAGCTTTCCCTTATAATCCCAAAGTTATACTGGGCAGTGAAAAGTTCTTGTCGAAATTCCTGTGTCGTGATGCAGCCATTCACGATCCTTCACCGGGTCGCGTCAAGCACGGTCTTCGTTTTGAGCCTCTAAAAAAACTCTATTGTCTAGGCGAGCGGCTGAAATCCAAATTGCTGCAGCATCGGATACAGCAGGCAGAGCGGCAGCCCCATCACGCTGAAGAAATCCCCCTCCAGCTTCTCGACGAAGACCGCGCCGATTCCCTGCACCGCATATGCTCCCGCCTTGTCCTTCGGCTCGCCGGTCGCCGCGTACGCCCGGATCTCTGCCGCGCTCATCGGCCGGAAGGTGACCCTGCTGACGGAATAGCCCGACAGAACCCGGGCCTGTCCGGATTCATCAGCGGCGAGCTGGCGGTAGCTCGCGAGTTCGCCGACCGCTTGCGCCGCGGAGCGGAAACTCGCCGACCCGACTGCGGCTGCGGCATCGGAATCGGAATCGCAGTTCCACTCCGAATCCACCAGCGCGACGCCGCTGTACACCTCATGGGTGCGGCCCTGCAGCATCTGCAGCATGTCGCAGGCCTCCTGATCGTGCTTCGGCTTGCCCAGCACCCGGCCATCCGCCACCACGATGGTGTCGGCCCCCAGGATCACTCCCGGTTCGGGAAGCCCGCCGCGGTGAACCGTGAACGCCTTACGCAGAGCAAGCGACGAGACGATATCCGCCGGCGCGAGTCCGGGCGCTGTCGTCTCGTCCGCGGCGCTGACGCGGACTTCATGCGGCAAGCCGAGCAGCCGGACGAGCTCTTGCCGCCGGGGCGATGAGGAAGCCAGATAGAGCTTTCGGTTTGTCGTCATGAGCAGCCTCCGGTTCAAGATCAAAGTTTGCGGTACACGAGAAAAGCGCCGATCATCGCGGCGATGCAGAGCAGGTTCAAGCGGATCGTCAGGTTGATGTCATACTTCAGCACGTGAAAATTTGCCTGCGGATGCCAATCGATTTCGGCGGCATTGGTCAGGAATGCGATGCCCTTGACCGGCGCGAGCAGCTCCGTCAAGATGAGTCCGGTCATCAAACCGACAATCAGGAACAGCGTCAGAGTAACATTCGTCTTCTTCATGCGGTAGCCTCTCTTTGGAACTGCGCCAAAATAACGTATCTCGATTTTCTCGCTGACTGCCCGATTTGTGTGCGTTCTTCCGGTATTCTTCCGGTATTCTTCCGATATGCTATTTCAGCGCGGTTCCTTAGTGGAATCTGTAGAAATATGTCAGTTGCTTCTCGTCTATTATACGGAGGAAACTCCGTTCTGACAATGAAACGCAGAAACTCAGGAAACGCAAGAAGGAGCCGAACCGTGGGATACGGTTCCGGCTCCTTCCCCGCCATAAGGCTAAGTCATTGCCCGCCGATGGCCGCGAGTAGCTGTTTTTCGGAGAGAATGCAGGTCATCAGGTTGGACTGCGCTTGATTGAGGAGCGAGGTGGACGGGTTCTTGCTGTAGGCTTCCAGGGATTTCTCCGCCGTATTGACGGCATTGTCCATCTTCTGCAACAGAGCCTTGGCGGACTGGGGCGCCCCCGTCTTGACTGCCGCCGCCTTCTGCGTCCAGGTCTGATGCGCCTTCTTGATCGAGGCGAGGGAGGTGGCGTCCAGCGGGGTGACGGATTCCTCGTCCAGGTGGACGAGCGTGAGGCCGGACATCATCTGGGCGAGGCGGTTAGTTTCCTCCAGGTAAGCCTGCAGCGGTACGGGATCGCCGCTCCACTCAACCTGGGTCACGGCCGGCAGCGTGTATTCCTTCGCATAGACCTCGAAGCGGCCCGCCTTCAGCTTGTTCTCCAGGATCCGGGCGCTTTCCCGATCGGCGGCGATGCCGGCATAGACGAAGTAGGAATCTCCCGGTTCCGTAGCGGCGGCATACCCGCCACCGTCCAGGGCGCTGGCGGCAGCTCCGGCCGATTCCGCCGTGCTGAACTTGCCGTTCTGGAGCAGCACGAAGGTTTTCTCCGGGATGGAGACATTCGCCTGCAAGGCGGCAGACGCAGTCTTTTCCCCGTTCCCGGCGGCATTCGCGCCGGTTGCGGCGCCCGTATCTCCCGTTCCCGTCTGAACAATGGCAGAGCCGCCGCTATCCGTCGGGGTTGCCCCATTCTTGGACGAAGACCCGCTGAATAGCGTAAGCACGTAATAGCCGAGCATTCCGCCCACAAGCAGGGCGCCCGCCAGGGAGGCGGCAACCTTCAGCCAGCCCAGATTGCGGCGGCGGATTTGTCTCGCCTCGGGATAGAGCAGCGATTCCTCAACCTCCGGGCCGCGGTAATTGGAATACCCGCCGGGATGATAGCCGTAGCCGCGATCGGAGGGCCGGGCCGAATCATAGCGGGCGGAGCTGTCGGCCTTGTACTCGCCCCGGCCATTGCCGTCTTCCCAACCCTCATGGGGATTGCTGTCCCGCTCGCGGCGCGACCGGCTTTCCGTCTCGCGAATCAGGCTTTCGATGCGAAGCGTCTCGTCTTGGTAGGAGCGCCCACGCTCGTGCCCACCATCCGCGTCTTCATATCGCCCGCTCCAGTCGCGGTCTTGCTCGAAGCCGCGCCATTCTTCTTCATGGAGGGGGATCACCTTTCCGGCCCTGCCGGTTCCGGCATCTGCGTATTCCCGCCGCGATTCGCGGCCGTCATCATATCCTCCGGCATTGTTTTCCGGCTTGCCGCCGTAGTCGCGGCTTCGCGACGGGGCAGCGGACCATTCCCAAGGCTCCGGCCTGCTCCGGCGCAGAGCCTCTTCCCGTTCGCGCCGCCGCTCTGCCGCCGCCGCTTCCCGCTGGCGCTCGGCCGCCCGCTCCGTGAGGAGCGAAGATGCGGCCGTAAACTCCTGCGGCCGACTCTGGGCGGGCAGCGGTTCATAAGCCTCTTCGGGCTCCGCGTCCCGATGCCACGGCTCCTTGGTAACAGCCGTCTCGGCGTCTTCTTCCTTCAGGCCTGTCCGGTCAAAGCGGTAGGTGAGTCTCGCCTTGTTCATCCTTCTCGCTCCCTTGTCTCATATAGGCTCATGTATATGAAACAAGCTTGCGGAATATGTTACTTCGCGACGACCGGATGCCAACTCTTCCAGTCGGCGCCGCCGGCAGCGAATCCATATTTCCCCTGGAAATTATAGCTGTAATCCTCCACGCCATTCCTTCCCGTGGAAGCAGGCGGTGCAACGGGCCTCCAGGTCTCCCCACCGTCGCCGGTAAGCTGAATTGACGATTTCCTTATCGTACCACAATTTCCATTATTTTTTGATAGGGCGCACAGCGCAAAAAAGCCGTTCCTGCGCCAGCGGCAGAGGAGACGGCTTTTTTCGGTTGCATTTGCATGGTCTTATTTGCTGCGCAGCCAGCAAGCGAGGCCGTCGGCCGCCTTCCAGATGTCGCCGGCGCCCATGGTAAGCACCAGATCGCCGCTTTCGACATGCTCCTTCAGGTAATCCAGGACACCTTCCTTGGTCGGAATGTGGCGGACGTTCGCATTGCTGTTCTGGCGGATCAGCTCCACCAGCTTGGCGGAGGTGATGCCTTCGATTTGCTTTTCCCCGGCGGGGCTGTAAATGTCGGTGATGATCACCTCGTCCGCCTCCGGAAAGGCGCGGCTGAACTGCTCGAACAGGAAATACGTGCGCGTGTAGCGCTGGGGCTGGAACACGGCGATGATGCGTTTGCCCGTCGCCTTGGCGGCGCTGATCGTCGCCTGGATCTCGGTCGGGTGATGGGCGTAGTCGTCGATCACCAGAATGCCGTCCGTGTCGCCCAGCACCTGGAACCGCCGCTTCGCGCCGCGAAACTGCTCGATGGCCTCGGCCACCTGCTCGAAGCGAAGGCCTGCCTGAAGGCTGACGATGAGCGTGGCGAGGGCGTTGTAGACGTTATGTTTTCCCGGAACGGAGAGCGACAAGGTTCCGAGCGGTTTCCCGTTATGGCGAACCTCGAAGGAGCTTTTGCGGTCCCCGAGGTTCAGATTGTGGGCCGTGTAATCGGCTTCCTGCTCAATGGCGTAGGTGATCGCCCTCTCGCCCAGCTCGGGCAGGAGCGCCCGCAGATGGGCGTCGTCCGCGTTGACGACCGCCTTGCCGCCGCCCTTGACCTGGCTCAGGAATTTGCGGTAAGCCTGCTTCAGGTTCTCGAAGCTGCCGTCGTAATGCTCCAGGTGATCCGCTTCGATGTTCAGCACCACCGCCAGCTGCGGATGGTATTGCAGGAACGAGCCGTCGCTCTCGTCCGCTTCCGCGACGACGTACTCCCCGTGGCCGGCCTTGGCATTGCTACCCAGGTTCATGACTTCCCCGCCGATGATGTACGTCGGGTCCTGTCCGCACGCTTCCAGCACGAGCGCCAGCATCGACGAGGTCGTCGTCTTGCCGTGGGCGCCGGCTACGGCCACTCCCTTGCGCTCGTTCATCAGCCGGGCGAGCATCTGCGAACGGTGCAGGATCGGGATGTGCAGTTCCTCGGCTTCCCGCTTCTCCACGTTGTCGCTCGAAAGCGCCGTGGAATAGACGACGAGGTCGGCGCCGCGGACATGATCCGCCTCATGTCCGATGTACACGCGGGCGCCTCCCGCGGCAAGCTTCTCGGTTAACTCCTGCTCGACCAGGTCCGAACCGGATACTTGATACCCCATCTCCAGCATCACCTTCGCGATGGCGCTCATTCCGTACCCGCCGATTCCGATAAAATGAACATGCTCCAATTGATTCAAGTGAGTTCACCAACCTTTTTCTGATTCGGACCGATTCAGGACCCAGCTGCGCACATCGGAGATGAGATAAAGCGTCCCCGACACGACGGCGAGATCGCCTTCTCCGGACTCAGCCATGACCTGTTCCAAAGCGGCCTTCCATGCCGGCTGGACCGATACCCGGATCGCCAACCCGAGCTCGCGGACGATCGCCTCGGCCTTCGCGGCGAGAACGGCCGCGTCCAGCTTCTTATGATAATCGGGCTCCGTGAAAACCACGGAATCCGCGAGCGGCAGCACCTCGCGCAGGAAGCCGTCATGATCCTTGGTGGAGATCATGCCGAGCATCAGATGCAGCTTGCGGTATTGAAACGATTCACGGAGAGCCTTCGCGAGCGCGGCTCCGCCTTCCGGATTGTGGGCTCCGTCCAGGAGCAAGGGCGGATCATCCCGCACCAGCTCCAGCCGCCCCGGCCAGCGGGTGTGCCCGAAAGCCGCGAGGAGCGGCTCCTCCTCCAGCCTGACGGCCTGGTACTGGCGCAGGACCTCCAGCGCCATGAGCGCCACCGCGGCGTTGTTGAATTGATGCGGGCCGGTCAGGGAGATCGGCAGCTTCTCGTAGCTCCGGAAGGGTCCGCGAAACGTCATGCTCTGCCTGCCTGCGGCGGATTCAACCGGCTCGAACCGGTAATCGCGGTCCAGCAGATACAAGGTGGAGCGCTGCTTCCGGCATACCTCCCGGATCACCGCCAGCGCCTCCTCCTGCTCCACCGCGCTGACGAGGGGAACGCCGGGCTTGACAATCCCGGCCTTCTCCTCGGCAATCGCGGCGACGGTGTCGCCGAGAATCTCCATGTGATCGTGCCCGATATTCGTGATGATCGAGAGGACGGGCGTGACGATATTGGTGCAATCCCGCCTGCCGCCGAGCCCCGCTTCCCAGACCACGTAGTCGGGATAGACCACCCTGGCGAAATACAGGATCGCGAGGGTCGTCACCAGCTCGAACATCGTCGGGCTCCCGAGCTCCGTCTCTGCCATTTCATCGGCCAGAGGCTTCAGTTGATTGGCCAGACGGAGCAGCTCCTCCTCGGGAATATCGCGCCCGTTATACTGCAAGCGGTTCGTGAATTTGGTTATATAAGGAGAGGTAAAAGTCCCCACGTCGTACCCGCTGCGCAAGAGCGCCTCGGTCAGGAAGGCGCAGGTCGATCCTTTGCCGTTCGTCCCGGCCACATGGATGAAGCGCAAGCGCCGCTCCGGATGGTCCAAGAGCTCCATCAGCCGTTCCATTCTTCCCAGCCCCTGGCGAATGCCCAGGAGCGGCACTTGGCCGTTGATCCAGTCGACGGCTTCCGCATAGGTCGCAAAGAGCCCGGCGGTCCTCCTCATGAGCGGAGAACCCGCTCCGCCCTCGGCCTTGTCCGCCGATTCTTCCGCATTTCCGTTCATCGTCTTTCGCATCCTTTATATCTATATGAAGCTGCCGCTCGGTTCGGTCCGATTATTCACGGGAAAGGAGCGGAAAAACCCATCTATCCGCTCCCGTGCCGTTATCTATGCCTTTAGCTCCGTAAGGCGCGCGGCCACCTTGGCGCGCTTCTCGGCGTAGTCGGCGAGCTTCGCCTTCTCCTCGTCGATCACCCGGGCCGGCGCCTTCGAGACGAAGCCCTCGTTCGCCAGCTTCTTCTCGATGCGCTCCACCTCGCCTTGCAGCGCATCCAGCTCCTTCGCGAGCCGCGCTTCTTCCTGGGCGATGTCGATCAGCCCGGACAGCGGCAGGTACAGCTCGGCTCCGGTGACGACGGCGCTCATCGCCTTGTCGGGAGCGGTGAGCGCAGCGCCGATCTCGAAGCGGTTCGTGCCGCAGAAGCGGCGCAGGTAATCGGCGTTGCGCGTGAGGATATCGGCGCTCCCGTCGTCGGCGGGACGAATGAGCAGGTCGATCTTCTTGCTCATCGGCACGTTCACTTCCGCCCGGATGTTGCGCACGGCGCGGATCGCGTCCATGAGCAGCTCCATCTCGCGGACGGCGTCCGCCGCCTCAAAGACCGCGTCGTAGACCGGCCAGGAGGCGAGGGTGATCGTTTCACCCTCATGCGGCAGGTGCTGCCAGATCTCCTCGGTGAGGAACGGCATGAACGGATGCAGGAGACGCAGCGTCCGGTCGAGAACGTAAGCCAGCACCGAGCGGGTCGCCGCTTTGGCCGCTTCGTCCTGCCCGTACAGCGCCAGCTTGCTGAATTCGATGTACCAATCGCACAGGTCATCCCAAATAAAATTATACAGAACCCGGCCGGTTTCGCCAAATTCGTAGGCGTCGATCAGGCGGGTGACCTCGCGGGCCGTCTCGTTCAGCCGATGCAGAATCCAGCGGTCGGCGGTGCCGAGCGATCCCGTGAGCCGGATGTCCTCCGCCTTCAGGTCGCCCAGGTTCATCCGCACGAAGCGCGAGGCGTTCCAGATCTTGTTGGCGAAGTTGCGGGCTTGCTCCACCCGCTCCATGCGGAAGCGCATATCCTGCCCGGGCGTGATTCCGGTGGAGAGCATGTAACGCATGGCGTCGGCGCCGTATTGCTCGATGACCTCCAGCGGATCGACGCCGTTGCCGAGCGACTTGGACATCTTGCGCCCTTCGGCGTCGCGGACGAGGCCGTGGATGAGCACGTGCTCGAAGGGCTTCTGCCCGGTGAATTCGAGCGCGCTGAAGATCATCCGGGATACCCAGAAAAAGATGATGTCATAGGCGGTGACCAGCACCTGCGTCGGATAATAACGGGCGAGATCGGCCGTCTGCTCCGGCCAGCCGAGCGTCGAGAACGGCCAGAGCGCGGAGCTGAACCAGGTGTCGAGCACATCCTCGTCCTGGCGGAGCCTGCCGCTGCCGCATTTCGGGCAGGAGGCGGGATTCTCGCGAGCAACGTGCATCTCCCCGCAGTCCTCGCAGTACCAAGCGGGGACGCGGTGGCCCCACCAGAGCTGGCGGGAGATGCACCAGTCGCGGATGTTCTCCATCCAGTGCAAGTACGTCCGCTCGAAGCGGTCGGGCCAGAACACCGGACCGCGGCCTTCGTTCTGCGCCGCGACCGCCGCTTCCGCGAGCGGCTTCATCTTGACGAACCACTGCGTGGACAGATAGGGCTCGACGACCGCGCCGGAGCGCTCGCTGTGGCCGACCTGGTGTACGTGCTCCTCGATCTTGATGAGCACGCCCGCTGCCTTCAAGTCTTCGACCAGCTGCTTGCGGCAGGCGAAGCGGTCGAGGCCCTGGTACGGGCCCGCATTCGCATTCATCACTGCCGCCTCGTCCATGACGAGAATCTGCTCCAGCCCGTGGCGGCTGCCCACCTCGAAGTCGTTCGGATCGTGCGCCGGCGTGATCTTGACGGCGCCGCTGCCGAATTCCCGCTCGACGTATTCGTCGGCGATGATCGGGATTTCCCGGCCGATCACCGGCAGGATCAGCGTCTTGCCGATCAGATGCCGGTAGCGCTCATCCTCGGGGTGAACCGCCACCGCCGTATCTCCGAGCATCGTCTCGGGGCGCGTGGTGGCGACGGTGATCGAGCCGCTGCCGTCCTTCAAAGGATAGCGGAGGTGATAGAGCGCACCCTGAACCTCCTTGTATTCCACCTCGATGTCCGACAGCGCCGTGCGGGCGGCCGGGTCCCAGTTGATGATGTACTTGCCGCGGTAGATCAAGCCTTTTTCATACAGCCTGACGAACACCTCGCGCACCGCAGCGGACAGCCCTTCGTCGAGCGTGAACCGCTCGTGGGAATAATCGAGGGAAACGCCGACCTTCGACCATTGCTCGCGGATGCGGACGGCGTATTTGTCTTTCCAGCTCCAGACCTCCTCGAGAAACTTCTCGCGTCCGAGATCGTAGCGGGACTTGCCTTCCTCCCGCAGCTTCTGCTCGACCTTGGCTTGGGTGGCGATTCCGGCGTGGTCCATGCCGGGAACCCACAGGGCATCAAAGCCTTGCATCCGCTTGGTGCGGATGAGAATGTCCTGAAGCGTCAGATCGAGCGCGTGGCCGATGTGCAGCATGCCCGTGACGTTGGGGGGCGGGATGACGATCGTATAGGGCTTGGCATCCGGCCGCTTGCCCGCTTCAAAGTACCCTTTTTTCACCCAAATATCATACCATTTCTCTTCCGCCCGCTTGGGGTCGTACGTCGTCGGCATGTCGTCCGGGGCGATGCCCGGAGAAGCCGTCTGCTGAATCTCCGCCATGTGCATGACCTCCTGTCCCGCTCGGGGAAAATAAAAAAGCCCTTCATCCTCTTCAAAGGACGAAGCGCTTCCGCTCTCCGTGGTACCACCTTCATTCCGCATCAGCCATCGGCATCACGATGCGGCACTCCATGGCAGATAACGGCTGCGGCCGGCGGCGCTGTGGCTGTTCTCCGTACACTGTACGGCAGGCCGCATTCCGCATGCTCCCGGGCGACTTTGGCGGCGGCGTTCCTGCGGACCTCCCAGCACATGCCGGTCCGCTCTCTGAAGGGGCCAATCCCTTGCCTACTCTTCCCGTTCCTTGCAATTTCGATTATAAGGTCTTTCTGATTTATTTATCATATACATATTTCAGAGAGGAGTCAATGTTCCGGCCTAATTCTGCGAAAGCCTGCCTTCCGGCACATCCTGTATCCAGTCTGCCCAAAAAGAGGTGCTCCATGCGAAAATGGTGGTGGAAAATCCGTTTAACCCTTGAGGCCGCCTTGTTCCCGATCATCTGCATTCAGTTCATCCGCACGCTGTTTTTCCCGAATCCGTTCGATGTGTTCCTGTTGTTTGTGTTTTTTCTGGCCTATCTGGGCTTTCTGTTCGGCGTATATTGAGCCACTTCTTATCGCTCTGCGATCGCGCGTCAAACGATTGGTTGACTTAATTGACTTTATTATCGGAATCAGTCCACTTTTCTCCCCACTCGCGCATTTGAAGCAGCACTTTTCTGTATTCCTTGCCTTTCTCCGTTAAGGAATATTCCACACTTACAGGTAATGTAGGGTACACTTGGCGATGAACGATTTGCAATTGCTCCAAATGCCGCAATACATCCCTTAGAGATTTAACGCTTATATTGCTAACTGGACAGTGAAAAGTTCTTGTCGAAAAGCAGATAGATAGAAAAATAACCCAATCCGGCGATTATATGATATCCT
>Ga0255334_1000746_pt1 | contig 20407 bp, 19 predicted proteins | sample EtOH5_35cm_T3_12_FD_202080 | JGI IMG/M metagenome (GOLD analysis project Ga0255334, IMG submission 202080) | Sandy soil microbial communities from University of British Columbia, Vancouver, Canada - EtOH5_35cm_T3_129 | ecosystem: Engineered > Artificial ecosystem > Sand microcosm > Unclassified ...
CAACCCCTGTGGGAGCGGGCTTGCTCGCGATGAGGCCGGCACATCCAACAAATGCGCTGGCAGACAGACCGCCATCGCGAGCAAGCCCGCTCCCACATTTGATTGAGGTCACGCCCGGATTTTGTGACCGCCGCCCGCTCCCACAGGGGATAGCGTCTCGGCAGATAGAAAAGGTGTTCATAGGGTGCGCCCCGGTTCGCGGCTGATGTGTTGGCCGGCTTCTAGCAACGTCGAACACGCGCGCACCCGCCGGCCATCGCCCAGTCGAACCCAGCAGTCCTGGCACGCCCCCATCAAACAAAATCCGGCGCGAGGTTCGGCGCTGAAATCGCTGCCGCGCAAATGCTCGCTGCAGGTCAGCACCGCAGTCAGCACGGTGTCGCCGAGCAGCCCGCTGGCCGGTTGGCCGTCGAGGGTAAAGTCCAGGGCCGGGCGGTCGCCTTCGGCCAGTCGTTTCAGCAGAGCCATGGCGCCCTCATTGTTTACCCACCAGAACCCGATCCAAGCCGTACACCCGGTCGAGCAGAATCATGGTCAGCGCGGTCAGCGCAATCACCAGGGCCGACACCGCCGCCATCATCGGATCGATGGATTCGGTGGCGTACACGTACATGCGCACCGGCAAGGTTTGCGTGGCCGGCGAAGTGACGAAGATCGACAGCGTGACCTCGTCGAAACTGTTGATGAACGCCAGCAGCCAGCCACCGGCGACCCCCGGCAGAATCATCGGCAAGGTGATCTGGCGGAACAGCGTAAAGCGCCCGGCACCCAGCGACTGCGCGGCGTGTTCGGCGCTGCGATCCAGGCCGATGGCCGACGCCAGCACCAGACGCAGCACATACGGCGTGATCACCAGCACGTGGGCGAAAATCAGCCAGGCGAAGCTGCCGTTGACGCCCATCAGCGCAAACAATCGCAGCAACGCCACACCCAGCACCAAGTGCGGAATGATGATCGGCGACAGGAACAGCCCGTTGAAAAAGTCCCGTCCGGGAAACTCGAAACGGGTGATCGCCAGCGCTGCCGGTACCGCAATCAGCGTCGCCAGACTGGCCGCGCAGAACGCCAGGATCAGGCTGTTGTAGAACGCATCGACAAAGTCGGCACGCTCGAGTACCGCGCGGAACCAGCGCAGGGAAAACTCCGTGGTCGGCAGGCTCAAGGTGTTTTCCGGGGTGAACGCCACGAGGCAGACCACCACCAGCGGCGCCAACATGAACACCACCACCAGGGTATGGAACAGCAGGGCGAAAGGACCGTTCTTGGACATGACGAGTTATCCCAATGACTTCTTGTAGCGGCCTTCGATCATCCGGTTCCACGACAGCATGATCAGCAGGTTGAGCAACAGCAGCGCGACGGCGATGGCCGCGCCCATCGGCCAGTTGAGCTCCGACAGGTACTGGTCGTAGATCAGCGTGGCGACCATCTTGATGCGGCGCCCGCCGAGCAGGCCGGGAATGGCGAAGGAGCTGGCGGCGAGGCCGAACACAATCAAGGTGCCGGACAGCACGCCGGGCATGATTTGCGGCAGCACCACTTTGCGCATCACCGTGAGGTGACTGGCGCCCAGGGACAATGCGGCTTGCTCGGCGGCGGGGTCGAGCTTCTGCAGCGAGGTCCAGACCGGAATGATCATGAACGGCAGCATCACGTGGACCAGTGCAATCACCACCGCGAACGGTGTGTAGAGCAGCTTCACCGGCGAGCCACCCAAGGCCTGCAGGGTCTGGTTGACCAGGCCGTCGGCGCCGAGCAACAGGCTCCAGCCGAAGGCGCGTACGACCACTGAAATCAGCAACGGCGTGAGGATCAGAATCAGGAAAATCGAGCGCCATGGCGCGCCCATGCGGCTGAGTATGTAAGCCTCGGGTACGCCGATCACCACGCAGAGCAGGGTGGTCACGGCACTGATCCAGAAGGTGCGCAGAAAGATTTCGTAGAAGTACGGGTCACCCAGCAGGCTGCTGTAATGGTCGACGGTGTAGGCATCACCGTTGATGCCCGAGCTGTAGTCGAAAACGTTGAACGACAACACCAGCGTCAGCAGCAGCGGGACCACCAGCAGGCTGACGTACAACGCCAGCGCCGGTGCCGACAATAGGTAACCCTGGCGTCCCTGGCGAAGTGCGACGAGCGTACTCATGCCGACACCTCGTCGACACTCAGCACCCGCAGCAGCGCCGCGTCCCAGTCGAGGCCGACGGCCGTGCCTTCGTTCATCGGCGCCGAGCCATCGTTGCGGCGCACTACGCAGAGTTCGCCCAGGGTCGTGGAGACGCCGTAGAGCCACTGGCTGCCGAGAAAGAAGCGGCTGACGATCCTGCCTTGCAGACGGCCGTGATCTTTTTCCCGCAGATCGATTTTTTCCGGGCGCAGGCTGAGGGTCAGCTCACCGCCGCTGCGCACTTGGACCACGCCCGCACTGTCACGCTCGCCGGGCAGCAGATTGGCCTTGCCGACGAAGCCGGAAATGAATTCGGTGCGCGGGTGTTCGTAGAGGGTGTAGGGCGCGTCGATCTGCGTGATGCGCCCGGCCTGCATCACCACCACGCGGTCGCTGATAGACAGCGCTTCGGATTGGTCGTGGGTGACCATCAACGTGGTGATCCCGACTTCGCGCTGGATGCGGCGGATCTCGAACTGCATCTCTTCGCGCAGGTTGGCGTCGAGGTTGGACAGCGGCTCGTCGAGCAGCAGCACCGGCGGCTCGATCACCAGCGCTCGGGCCAGTGCGACACGCTGGCGTTGGCCGCCGGACAGTTCTCGTGGGTAACGCTCGGCGTGCTGATCCAGGCGCACCAGTTTCAACACCCGATCCACGCGCTGCTGCAACTCGCTGTTGGGCACTTTGCGCATGCGCAGGCCGAAGGCGACGTTGTCCTTGACGGTCATGTGCGGGAACAGCGCGTAACTCTGGAACACCACACCCAAGCCACGGCTGGCGGGTTTGGCGTGGGTGATGTCGCGACCGTCGAGCAGAATGCGCCCGCTGGTGACCTCGACGAAGCCGGCGATCATTTGCAGGGTGGTGGTTTTGCCGCAGCCGGAGGGGCCGAGCAGGGAAACGAACTCACCTTTCTCGACCGAGAGGTTGGTGGCCACGACGGCATCGATCTCGCCGTAACGTTTGCCGAGTCCTTCAAGTTGCACAAAAGCCATAACTGCGCTCCACCTGAGATTGTTATGCGCGGCCTGAGGTCGCGCTTTTTTGTATGGGCAGATACGAAAGGTGTTGCTGGGTGCGTTGGCGCTCGACTTGGGTCGGCTGCCGCTATTGTTCGAATCGCCCCTGTGGACGCAGATTAGGACGAAGACTAGGATGGGCTCAATGCCCTATTTCACTGAATCGATGGTTATTTTCAGTTTCATTCAGTGAGTAAATTAATCGTCGAGAAATGACATGACTGATTCCATTCAGCGGAATGAAAATAAAAATGAAGTCGGCGTCGGTGCCGTCTCAAGACTGTTCGCCGTGTTGCGCACGTTGGGTGACACCGTCGAGGGCGGCGAGCGGGTGACGCAACTGGCCCAGCGCATCGGTCTGTCGCAACCGACCACACACCGTTTGCTGCGCAGCCTGATGGACGAGGGGATGGTCGAGCAGGACGTGCGCAGCAAACGCTATCGTCTGAGCCTGGATTTTTTTGCGCTGGCGGCGCGCGCCGGCAACACCGGAAACCTGCGGGAGCTGGTGCGGCCGTCGTTGCTGCGACTCTCGGCCTCGTTGGGGGATTCGTTGTTTTTGCTGGCGCGCAGTGGTTTTGACGCGATCTGCCTGGACCGCAGTGAAGGGCCGTTTCCGATCCGTACGTTTACCGGTGACATCGGCGGGCGGGTGGCGCTGGGCGTGGGCCAGGGCAGCCTGGCGATCCTGGCATTCCTGCCGGAAGAGGAACGCGACACGGTGATTCATTACAACTTGCCGCGGCTGAAGGATTTTCACCTGTATGACGAGGTGTTCCTGCGTTCGGAAGTCGAGAACGTGCGCGCCCTCGGTTACGCCGGGCGCAACACTGGCGTGTTGCAGGGCATGGCCGGCGTGGCGGTGCCGATTCTTGATCGTGAAGGGCGTGCGGTGGCGGCGTTGAGTGTCGCCACCGTGAGTGATCGGCTGGGGCCGGATCGCTTGCCGACGGTGGTGGACATGCTCAAGCGCGAAGCGGCGCTGATCGGGCCGAGGATCAATCCGTTCGATCCGCTGTTGCGCCGGCCTTCGCAGGTCTTCGGGCAGGGTTGATTGTTGAATAACGTTGTAGGAGCCGGCTTGCTGGCGATCGCGATGCATCAGCCACATCATCCTCGACTGACACACCGCGATCGCCAGCAAGCCGGCTTCTACAGGGGGGCGTAGCGTTCAGAATTGCTCGGTTTGCTTGAGCATCTGCGCCGCCGGCGTATCGCTCGGGCTGACCATCGCATAGTTGTATCCGCTTCCGGACCAATACTCAGCCTGCAATTCACCGTCACTGCGGCTACCTCTCGGCAGCATGAAGTTTTTCGGCCCCGGCGGGCGCACGTAGAAGCTGACTTTATGCCCGCTCGGATCCTCGTAAACCACCATCGCCGCCGGCCCTTGCTCGGTACTGAGCAAGCGCCCGCTGACCGGTTTGAACCCTGCGCCTGAAAGGTCCGGCAAGCGATGAGCCTGAGTGAAATAACGGTCGAGCCAACCCTGCATATCGCCGTCATCGCTGACCCTGTAATCCGCCGGCAGAAAGCCCTGCTGGGCAAACAGCCGATAAGCCTGCATCGCATCGGCCATCGGCGCCGCAGCGCTGAGGAGGGTCATTTCCCGCGCCTTCCAACCGCTGATTCCGCCGATGCTCACCGTGATCAGCAACACAGCAGCACTGGCCAGGTGACGGCGTGATTGTCGCTTGAGGCGCTGGCGAATCAGCGCCGGGTCGAGGTCCGGGTTGGCCGGTTGCTGCAACGCGCCGCTGAGGGCCGCGCGCAGTTGCTGGGCGTCCTGCTGCCAGGCGCGGACCTGTGCAGACATTTCCACGTTGCCGGCCAGAAACGTCTCCACCAGGCGTCGGTCATCATCATTGAGTTGGTGGTCCACATAGGCGTGCAGGTCACGCTCGCTCGGAGGCACGCTGATCATTTGAGTCTCCGCAGAGAAGGGCGGGTGATTTCGCCGTCGCTGAGTTGGCGCAAGGCCTGGCGGGCGCGGGACAGGCGCGACATCACGGTGCCGGTGGGAACGTCGAGGATTTCGGCAACCTCCTTGTAACTCAGGCCTTCGACCGATACCCAGAGCAGCAAGGCGCGCTGCTCGGTGCTGAGCTGATCGAAGGCTTGCAAAGTTGATTGGGCGATCACGGTGCGTTCTGCCGACGGCTGGGTATCGTCACGTCCGGTAAAGAATTCGAGCATTCGCGCATAACGCCGCGAGCGTCGGTGAGCGTCGAGAAACTGCCGATAGAGAATCGAAAACAGCCAGGCCCGCAAGTCGCCCTCGGGGCGTTTGTCGCTCCAGCTCGACAGCGCCCGCTCCAGGCACGACTGCACCAGATCGTCGGCGCTGCTGGGGTTGCGCGTCAACGACACGGCAAACCGGCGCAATCTGGGAATGATTTCACTCAGTTGTTCGTCGATATCATTCATGGAGTTCTGACTAGTCACTACGCTTCGGACTAGAAAGACGCCCGGCGTCCGAGATTATTCCAAGCCTGTAAAAATAAATACCGGGCGATGGAATAAACCCGTGCGGGGTGCGTCTGCCTGGTTCTTCTCACTTGTGGCCGATGGCCCTGGAGTCTTTCATGGTAGATCGCTCATCACCGCCCACCCGGCCCCCCTTGAGTGCCGCGAGCCTGACGTTGCGCCTGGCCGGCATTGCCGTGGTGGTCGCTGTCGTGGCAGGGGCTTTTGCCTACGTCAACGGAACCTTTGACCCACAGCGCCTGACGCCGAAAAAACTGATCAACGTGCTGGAAACCAACAATGGCGTGCACCCGGGGTTCCGGCGTAATCATTCCAAAGGCGTGTGCGTGATCGGGCATTTCGAGAGCAGCGGTGAAGCGCGCAGCTATTCCAGCGCTCAGGTGTTCAATGAGGCGCGGACCCCGGTGGTCGGGCGTTTCGCGTTGCCGGCCGGCAATCCTTACGCGCCGGACAGCAGCGTGCCGATTCGCAGCCTCGCGTTGCGTTTCACCCAGGCCAACGGCCAGCAGTGGCGCACCGGGATGAACAGCATGCCGGTGTTCCCGGTGGGCACGCCCGAAGCGTTCTACCAACTGCAGCAGGCCCAGTCGCCAGACCCGGCCACCGGCAAACCGAACCCGACAGCGGTGCCGGCGTTCTTCGGTTCGCACCCGGAAGCCGCGCCGTTCCTGGCCTGGATCAAAACCGCCAAGCCGTCCGCCAGCTACGTGACGGAAACCTACAACAGCGTCAATGCGTTTTACCTGGTCAACGCCGCCGGGCAACGGCAAGCGGTGCGCTGGAGCATGGTGCCGGTGGTCCAGGATGCCGCAGGCGCCACGGCGCCGGAGGGCGGTGATTTCCTCGAAAAAGACCTGGTTCAGCGGATCGCCGCAGGACCGTTGCGTTGGCAGCTCAAGATCACGCTGGCCGATCCCGGTGATCCGGTGAACGACGCCAGCAAAACCTGGCCTGAGGGTCGCAAGGTGGTGAACGCCGGCACGCTGGTGCTCGAAAGCACCCAGCCGCAACTCAATGGCGAATGCCGGGACATCAACTACGACCCGCTGGTCTTGCCCGCGGGTATCGAAGGTTCCGACGACCCGTTGCTCGCTGCTCGTTCAGCCGGTTATGCCAGTTCCTACTTGCGCCGCACCAGCGAAGTCAGCCAATTGCCTGCCGCTAAACAGGAGGCTCAACAATGAGCGCCCAACCGAACCACTTCGCGCCACTGGCGCGACTGCTGCACTGGCTGATGGCGTTGATGATCATTGCCATGCTGTTTATCGGTGCGGGCATGGTCGCTTCTGTATCAGAGCGTCATCAATGGCTGATCCATCTGCACAAACCGCTGGGCATTGCGATTCTATTGCTGGTGATCGTGCGCCTCGGCGTGCGCTTTTCTACCCGGCAACCACCGCTCCCGGCAGACTTGCCGGGCTGGCAGGCGCTGGCGGCGAAGGCCTCGCATGTCTTGCTGTACGCCTTGATGTTTATCCTGCCGCTGCTCGGCTGGGCGATGATCTCGGCGGCGGGCGACCCGGTGATGCTCAGCAGTTCGTTGCAACTGCCGTCGATCGTGCCGGCCAATGCACAGGTGTTTGCGTTCCTGCGCAAGGCGCACGGGTATCTGGCGTATCTGCTGTTTCTGACGGTGTTGCTGCATCTGGCGGCGGCGTTGTTTCATGGTTGGGTGCGGCGTGATGACGTGCTCGACAGCATGTTGCGGGGGAAGGATCGCGGTTGATCTGATCTACCGAAATCCATTGTGGCGAGGGGGCAAGTCCCCTCGCCACAGGGTTCCGGTTTTTTGAAGGTCAGCGTTCGCCACCAATAGACCAATGCCACGGCGTTGATGCCTGCGCCCAGCAGGCAAACACCGAGCCACCCGCCCCACGCATACATCGCCGTCGAACCGATCGAACCCAACGCGCTGCCAATCGAATAGAACAGCATGTAACCCGCGGTAAGGCGGCTTTGGGCTTCGGGGCGCACGCTGTAGATCATGCTCTGGCTGGTCACGTGCACGGCTTGCAAACCAAGATCGAGGGTAATCACCCCCAGCAACAAGGCCCACAACGAGGATTGGGTCAGGGCGATCGGCAGCCAGGAAACCAGCATCAGTAACAGTGACAATCCGCTGGTCCATTGCCCCAGACCGCGATCGGCCAGATGCCCGGCGCGCGCGGCGGCCAGCGCGCCGGCAGCACCGGCCAGTCCGAACAATCCGATTTGCGTGTGGGACAACGACAGCGGCGGGGCGCTCAGCGGCAACACCATGGGTGTCCACAGCACCATGGCGCTGGCGAAGGTCATCAACGCGAGCATCGCCCGTTGACGCAGTACCGGTTCTTCCTTGAACAACGTGAACACCGAACCGAGCAACGCTGCATAAGAACTGGCGGGTTGCGTGTTCTCGTGTTTCGGCAGCACGCGAAACAGCAACAACGCCATCACCAGGGTCAATCCCGCCGACAACAGATAAATCGACCGCCACCCCGCCAGATCAGCCATGCCGCCGGCCACTGTCCGCGCCAACAGAATGCCGACGACGATACCGCTGGTGACCACGCCGACCACGCGCCCGCGCTGCGCCGGGATGGCCAATGTCGCGGCGTACGCCACCAATACTTGTGTCACCACCGCCAGTAATCCGGTCAACGTCATCCCGATCAACAGCCAGGCACTGTTCGAGGCTAACGCGATCATCAATAAGGCCAGTGCCGACAGCAGGGTTTGCGTGACGATCAGGCGTCGACGGTTCAGCAGATCGCCGAGGGGCACCAGCAGCAATAATCCGACGCCATAACCGATCTGAGTCAGCGTGACGACGATGCCGATGGTGGCCGGGTCCATGGCAAACACCTCGGCCATGGCATCGAGCAACGGCTGCGCGTAATACACGTTGCCGACGGCCAGACCGCAGGCGACGGCGAACAGCAGTACAACGCCGGTGTTGAGTGTTGTTTGAGTGGGCTTCATGCCGGGCTCCTAAAGTGGTTTCTAAATAAAACCAGTTGTACGGTAGGTAAACCGGTTTTATATTGCAACCACATTTGTTTTCGAGGGCGCAGTCATGGCCAAACGCACAAGCATGCAAAGCGCCGAATGCCCGGTCGCCCGTTCACTGGATGCCATTGGCGATTGGTGGTCGTTGTTGATCGTGCGCGATGCATTCGACGGTATTCGTCGGTTCGGCGAGTTTCAGCGCAGCCTGGGTATGGCGAAGAACATACTCTCGGCGCGATTGCGTACGCTGGTGACCCACGGGATTTTCGATCTGGTGCCCGCGTCGGATGGCAGCGCGTATCAGGAATATGTGCTGACGGAGAAGGGCAAAGGGTTATTCCCGCTGATCATCGGTTTGCGGCAGTGGGGTGAGGCGTTCTTTTATGAGGACGGGGAGGCGCACTCGCGTGTGGTTGACCGAGACAACGGTCGACCGGTGCGGGCATTGGAGTTGCGCGCCGAGGACGGGCGTTTATTGGGGCCGGAGGATTGCATGCGGATCGCGGTCGAATAAACGATCAGAAGATCGCAGGCTACGCCAGCGCCTACAGGGGGAAATGCGATTCTGTAGGCGATGGCGTAGCCTGCGATCTTTTGATCCTGATTGCGATCAGCGCAAGGTATCGACCATATCCGCGATGGTCGTCAGCACATCCTTGCCCAACTGCTTCGACCGCTTGCCCGACCAGCCTGTCAGCGGGTTCGGCGCGTCGTTGTTGTCCTTGAACGGCATCTCCAGCGTCAACGACAGGCAATCGAACTTCTGCCCGACACTGTTACAGGCCAGCGTCATATTGGCCTTGCCCGGCTCGTCGCGGGTGTAGCCGTGTTTGGTCTGGAAGTCTTTGGTCAAATGCTTCAAGTGATCGCGAAAGTGAGTTTCCAGCTTTTCGATCCGCGGCGTGTAGCCAGGGTTGCCTTCGCAACCGGCGGTGAACACGTAAGGGATTTCTTCATCACCATGGATATCGAGGAACAGGTCGACGCCATATTTTTCCATCTGCTGCTGAACGAACAGGACTTCCGGACTGACTTCCTGACTGGCGCTCTGCCAGGCACGATTGAGGTCCTGGCCCATGGCGTTGGTGCGCAGGTGACCGTGGAAGGCGCCGTCCGGGTTCATGTTAGGCACCAGGTACAAATCGGCGCTGGCCAGCAGTTTGTTCAGGACGGGATCGTCGTGCCTTTCCAGGCGTTCGATCACACCTTCCATGAACCACTCGGCCATGTGCTCGCCGGGGTGTTGCTGGGCAATCATCCAGACCTTGCGCCGACCTTCGGCGCCGGTGCCTTTGCGTAACAGCTGAATGTCACGCCCTTCAACGCTCTTGCCGGTGGCCAGCAGTTCGGTGCCGGCCTTGGTGAGTGCCTGCTCGATCAACCAGTCATGGCGGCCACGGCTGTAGGGTTCGAAGTAGGCAAACCAGGCGTTGGTGGCCGTGGCTTCGAGGCTGAAACGCAGGCAGTCGCCTTCGAAGATGGTCGGCACCCGGAACCAGTTGACGTGGTCGTAGGACGCCACTGCCTGATAACCGTCCCAGGCTTTGTTGTACGAGGATCTGCTGGCATTGCTGAGTCGAAACCAGTGTTCCTGTCCGACGTGCAAACCGCTGGCCTTGAAGTGAAACCATTGGAAATGCTGGCTGCGGGTATCCGGCTTGATGGACAACAGTGCTTGCAACGGATTGCTGATATCCAGCACTTCAATATTGCCGCTGTCGAAATTTGCACTGATGCTGAAAGAGGATTTAGCCACGGTCATAGTCGATTCCTGAATATGATTTTTATGGCTGCTACTTTACACGCTGGGAGGGGAAAAACCGGGGGAAATTGCGGTGTGTAGCGGGGGGGCGTCCTCCTTGACGCCGACGCAGCTTAGAGGCTGTGCAATTGATTCTCAAGTGCTATTTTTCGTTGGTTTGAGCCAATGTTGCCGGGCTTCTCTTGCCAACAGATATTCTTTTGATATTATCCGCGCCATCGAATTTGCAGCACGTAAAGACTTCATTAGCCTGAAGGTCAAGCCAGAATAACTGGCAAAAAAAAGACCCGGCAAAAAGCCGGGTCAAAAACCGTGATTAGCCTGATGAGGAGATAGTCCAGGGGACCGACCTAAGGTCACTTGGACAATCGACTGATCTCGCGACCAGCTGCATGCAATAATAATCATTCTCGTTTGCAAGTCAAATGATTTTATCCGCGCGATTGGAAAATTCTTTTCGCGCCCTCGAAATTACCCCTCCTTTTCTTACACGTGATGTTCCCCGTCCAGGGATCGATCCAGCAACGCCTTGGCCATATCGATCATGTGCACCGTTGAAAACGCCAGGTCTCGGTGGACCCCGTGCAGATTGTTCGCCGACTCGGACGCCGTGGCGGCAGCGCAGCGCAACAGGTCTGAAGCACGCACCAGCGCTTCCTCGCTGCTGACGTTGCGGTTCACCTCAAAAAAACGCTCTTCTTCCAGCTCCTCTGACACAGCTGGTTTCAAGTAATAATCCAGCGCCCGCTGTGCGGCGGCCGAACCTTTTGGCGAGGTGAGGGAAGTGTCGATTTGCAGGTCGGGCAGGTCGTTGCTGGGGATGGTCATGGCGATGGCAAGCTCCGTGATAGATTTCAGATCCGTGATCCAATCCTAGTACGAACTGTATTTGTGACGAGGATTTTAATACTACAATTTGTGTTTTGACGGCCGGAGGCGCCCACGTATCGTGCCGCACATGGATAAATGGATTGAATTGGTCAAGGCCAAGATGAGTGAACTCAATGTCACTCAAGAGATACTCGCCGAGCGCCTCGGAATGTCCCAGGGCGGCATCGGCCATTGGCTGAACAAACGTCGCCAGCCGGGCATCGATGACATGAACCGCGTGTTACACGCGCTGGGCATGGATTTTCTCGAAGTGGCGATGGTCATCCGCGAGCCGGACACGTCGAAGGAGGAAAGCCAGGATCTGGTGCGAAAGTACAACCCGTACTTCCGTTACCCGGTCAGCGACTGGCGAGAATCCTGCGAGGTGCGCGACGGCGAGCCGACAGTGTATGACAAGGCGCGATTCGAACTGACCGATTACCACGCTCAAGGCGCGGCGTTCTGGTTGAATGTGGTGGGCGATGCAATGACCGCACCGAGTGGCGTCAGTATCGCCGAGGGGATGATGATCCTGGTGGACCCGGCCATTGTGCCGGAGCCCGGAAAACTGGTGATCGCCCAATGGCCGGACAGCACCGAGGCGACCTTTCGCAAGCTGATCGAAGAGGGCGGGCAGCGTTACCTGGTCCCGCTCAATCCGACGTATCCGAAAGCCCTTTACACCGACGCGTGCCGAATCATCGGCGTAGTGGTTCAGGCAACGGCCAGGTTCTGATCGGATCGGCCCTCGCCAGGCGTAGGACCGATCTTCATTTCAGGCTTCTTCCAGTTCGACCAACGCACTGCCTTCGCTGACCATTTCGCCTTCCTGGCAATACAACGCCTTGATCACCCCGGCGTGTGGCGCACGAATGCTGTGCTCCATCTTCATCGCTTCCAGCACCACCAGCTGCGCCCCGGCTTCGACCGCTTGCCCGGCTTCCACCAGCACCCGCACGATGCTGCCGTTCATGGGGGCAGTGAGCCCGCCGTGATGGCTGTGACTGGCTTCGACGGCGCCGATCGGGTCGTAGGCCTCGATGCGGCGCAATTCACCCTCCCATTGCAGATACACAATGCCGTCGCGGCGGATTGCCCGATGCTGGCGGCGCACGCCGTTGTGTTCGGTCAGCAGTTGCTCGCCTTTGAGTTGGGCGCTTTGGGCAGTGCGGTCGCCCAACGTCAATGCACGGTCCTGACCTTCACAACTCAGGTGCAAGGTGACTTCGGTCGGCAGGCCGGCCCGGAAACCGTTGCTGTCGGCCCAAGGCGAACTCAGGTCATCAACCCGCGGTGAACGAGGCTGGCTCTGGGCGAACGCCTGCGCTGCGGCTTGCCAGAATTCATCGCTGAGCGGCGAAGGTCCCGGCAGCAGTTGCTCCTGATAACGCGGAATAAACCCGGTATCCAGTTCTGCCGCTGCAAACGCCGGATGACCAACGATTCGACGCAGGAAATTGATGTTGGTCTTGAGCCCGCCAATCGCGAACTCATCGAGCATGCTCAACAAGCGCAGGCGCGCCTGCTCACGGTCCTCGCCCCAGGCAATCAGCTTGCCGAGCATCGGGTCGTAGAATGGCGAAATCTCATCGCCTTCTTCAACACCGCTGTCGACCCGTCGTCCCGGACCTTCAGCAGACTCTCGATACAGCTCCAGACGCCCGGTGGCCGGCAGGAAATCATTGCCCGGATCTTCGGCATACAGACGCACTTCAATCGCATGACCGATCAACGGCACCTGGTCCTGGGTCATCGGCAGCGCTTCACCCCGTGCTACGCGAATCTGCCAGGCCACCAGATCGAGGCCGGTGATGGCTTCGGTGACCGGATGCTCGACTTGCAGGCGCGTGTTCATCTCCATGAAGAAGAACTCGCCGCGCGCATCCAGCAAGAATTCCACGGTGCCGGCGCCGACATAACCGATGGCCTGCGCCGAACGCACGGCGGCTTCGCCCATGGCACGACGCTGTTCTGGACTCAGGCCTGGCGCCGGTGCCTCCTCGACGACTTTCTGGTGCCGACGCTGAATCGAGCAATCCCGCTCGTTGAGGTACAGGCAGTTGCCATGCTGGTCGGCGAAGATCTGGATTTCCACGTGGCGCGGCTTCAGCAGGTATTTCTCGACCAGCATCCGCGAATCGCCGAACGAGGATTGCGCCTCACGCTGAGCCGAGGCCAGGGCTTCGGCCAGTTGGCTGACGTCCTCGACCACTTTCATGCCTTTGCCGCCGCCGCCCGCCGTCGCCTTGAGCAGCACCGGATAGCCGATGCGTTCGCAGGCGTCGCGGAAGGTGTCGAGGTCTTGAGCTTCGCCGTGATAACCCGGCACGAGTGGCACGCCAGCGGTTTCCATCAGGGCCTTGGCGGCGGACTTGCTGCCCATTGCATCGATGGCTGAGGCGGGCGGGCCGAGGAAGATCAGGCCCGCCGCTTCGATCGCACGGGCGAACCCGGCATTCTCGGACAGAAAGCCGTAGCCGGGATGAATGGCTTGAGCGCCGCTGGCCTTGGCGGCAGCGATGAGTTTGTCGATTTGCAGGTAGCTGTCGGCGGCCTTGCTGCCACCGAGGTCGACGCGGATATCCGCTTCGCGGCTGTGCCGGGCTTCACGGTCAGTGGCGCTGTGCACGGCGACGGTGGTCAGGCCCAGCGCCTTGGCGGTGCGCATCACCCGGCAAGCGATTTCGCCACGGTTGGCCACCAGCAGAGAGGTGATAACAGGTGCACTCATCAACGCGGCTCCTTGGGGGTGGTTTCGGCCTGCCAGCTCGGCGGACGTTTTTGCAGAAAGGCGCGCAGGCCTTCCTGGCCTTCGGGGCTGACGCGGATGCGCGCGATGGCGTTTTCGGTGTAGCGGCGCAGCGCCGGCGTCAGCGCACCGTTGCCGACTTCACGCAGCAAGTCTTTGCTGACGCGCATGGCCGCCGGGCTGTTGAGCAGCAGGTTGTCGATCCATTGCTCGACTTTCTGCTCCAGCTCATTGATCGGATAGCTCTCCGACAACAAACCTATTTCCCGTGCCCGCTGCCCGCCGAAACGCTCGGCGGTCAGGGCATAACGGCGCGCCGCGCGTTCGCCGATGGCTTGCACCACGAATGGGCTGATCACCGCCGGTGCCAGGCCGATACGCACTTCCGACAGGCAGAATTGCGCGTCATCGGCACCAATGGCCATATCGCAGCAACTGATCAGGCCCAGCGCGCCGCCGAACGCCGCGCCTTGTACCACGGCCAGGGTCGGCACTTTCAGCTTGGCGAGGTTGTACATCAACTCCGCCAGTTCCCGGGCGTCGTCCAGATTGGTGTGGTAATCGAGCTCGGCGGATTGCTGCATCCACGCCAGGTCGGCACCGGCGCTGAAATGCCTGCCGCGTCCGCGCACCAGCAGGAAACGCAGGCTGGCATCGCCCGAGACCTTGTCCAGGGCGAGGATCAGTTCGCGGATCATTTCAGCGTTGAAGGCGTTGTTCTTTTCTTCTCGGCTGAGCCACAGGGTGGCGAAACCCCGCGGGTCGGTCTGCAGCTCGAGGGTGTTGAAGTCGCTCATATTCGTCCGTCTCCACAACTCATGTGGGAGCGGGCTTGCTCGCGAAGAACGATAACGCGGTGCATCAGATAAACCGCGGTGAATCCTTCGCGAGCAAGCCCGCTCCCACAGAAAATCACATCCGGAACACGCCGAAGCGGCTCGGTTCGATTGGCGCGTTCAACGACGCGGACAAGGCCAGGGCCAACACGTCGCGGGTCTGCGCCGGATCAATGACACCGTCATCCCACAGCCGCGCACTGGAGTAGTAAGGGTGGCCCTGTTCTTCGTATTGATCGAGGATCGGTTGCTTGATCTCGGCTTCCTGCTCGGCGCTGAAACCCTGGCCACTGCGCTCGGCCTGTTCGCGTTTGACTTGCACCAGAACGCCTGCCGCTTGCTCGGCGCCCATCACGCCGATGCGTGCGTTAGGCCACATCCACAGGAAGCGCGGATCGTAGGCTCGCCCGCACATGCCGTAGTTACCGGCGCCGAAGCTGCCGCCGATGATCACGGTGAATTTCGGCACCTTGGCGCACGCCACGGCGGTCACCAGTTTCGCGCCGTGCTTGGCGATGCCGCCGGCCTCGTATTTCTGGCCGACCATGAAACCGGTGATGTTTTGCAGGAACAGCAACGGGATGCCGCGCTGGCAGGCCAGTTCGATGAAGTGCGCGCCTTTCTGCGCCGCTTCAGCGAACAGGATGCCGTTGTTGGCGAGGATCGCGATCGGGTAACCGTGCAGGTAGGCAAAACCGCACACCAGCGTCGTCCCGAACAGTGCCTTGAATTCGTCGAACACCGAGCCGTCTACCAGTCGCGCAATCACTTCGCGCACGTCGAACGGTTGCTTGGCGTCCGCCGACACGACGCCGTACAACTCGTCGCTGTTGTAGAGCGGGGCGATGGGCGTGCGTTGCTGGACTTCACCGAGCTTGCGCCAGTTGAGGTTGGCGATGCAGCGTCGGGCAATGGCCAAGGCGTGTTCATCGCTCTCGGCGTAGTGGTCGGCGACACCGGAAATCTTGCAGTGCACATCGGCGCCGCCCAAATCCTCGGCGCTGACCACTTCACCGGTCGCGGCTTTCACCAGCGGTGGACCGGCAAGGAAAATAGTCGCCTGTTCACGCACCATGATCGCTTCGTCAGCCATCGCCGGCACGTAAGCGCCACCGGCGGTGCACGAGCCCATGACGACGGCGATCTGCGGAATGCCCATGGCGCTCATGTTGGCCTGGTTGAAGAAGATCCGCCCGAAGTGCTCGCGGTCCGGAAACACTTCATCCTGGCGCGGCAGGTTGGCGCCGCCCGAATCCACCAGATAAATGCACGGCAAGCGATTCTGCTGGGCGATGGTCTGCGCGCGCAGGTGTTTCTTCACGGTCAGCGGGTAATACGAGCCACCTTTCACGGTGGCATCGTTGGCCACGATCATGCACTCGACGCCTTCCACACGGCCGATCCCGGCAATCACGCCAGCGGCCGGCACGTCTTCGCCATACACCTCGTAAGCCGCCAGTTGGCTGATCTCGAGAAACGGCGAGCCCGGATCGAGCAGGCGATTGATTCGCTCACGGGGCAGCAATTTGCCCCGCGAGGTGTGACGTTCTTGCGCCTTCGGGCCGCCACCTTGCTGTACTTGCGCGAGCAGGGTGTGCAGGGCGTCGACCTGTTTGAGCATCGCCGCGCGGTTGGTCGCGAACTCCGCCGAAAGGGGGTTGAGCTGGGTATGCAGGATAGCCATGGACAGCTCCGTTTCAGCGGGTTTCGTTGAACAGTTCGCGACCGATCAGCATGCGACGAATCTCACTGGTGCCGGCGCCGATTTCGTACAGCTTGGCGTCACGCAACAGACGCCCGGCCGGGAATTCGTTGATGTAGCCGTTGCCGCCGAGAATCTGGATCGCGTCGAGGGCCATTTGCGTGGCGCGTTCGGCGCTGTAGAGGATCACACCGGCGGCGTCCTTGCGCGTGGTCTCGCCGCGTTCGCAGGCTTGAGCGACGGCATACAGGTAGGCGCGGCTGGCATTGAGTTGGGTGTACATGTCGGCGACCTTGCCCTGGATCAGCTGGAACTCGCCGATGCTCTGGCCGAACTGCTTGCGGTCGTGGATGTACGGAACAATGAGATCCATGCAAGCCTGCATGATCCCGGTCGGGCCGCCCGAAAGCACGACGCGTTCATAATCGAGGCCGCTCATCAGCACTTTCACGCCACCGTTGAGTACGCCGAGAATGTTTTCTTCCGGCACTTCGACGTCATCGAAGAACAGCTCGCAGGTGTTCGAACCGCGCATGCCGAGCTTGTCGAACTTGTTACTGCGGCTGAAGCCTTTCCAGTCACGTTCGACGATGAACGCGGTGATTCCGTGGGGGCCTTTTTCCAGGTCGGTCTTGGCGTAGATCACGTAGGTGTTAGCGTCGGGGCCGTTGGTGATCCAGGTTTTGCTGCCGTTGAGAACGTAATGATCGCCACGTTTGTCGGCGCGCAGTTTCATCGACACCACGTCGGAACCGGCATTCGGTTCGCTCATGGCCAGAGCGCCGATGTGCTCGCCGCTGATCAGTTTGGGCAGGTATTTGCTTTTCTGTTCGTGATTACCGTTGCGGTTGATCTGGTTGACGCAGAGGTTGGAGTGCGCGCCGTAGGACAAGGCAACCGAGGCTGAGCCACGGCTGATTTCTTCCATGATGACCACGTGGGCCAGGTAACCCAGGCCAGCACCGCCATACTCTTCCGGCACGGTAACGCCGAGCAGGCCCATGTCGCCGAATTTGCGCCACAGGTCGGCGGGAAACAGGTTGTCGATGTCGATCTGAGCGGCGCGCGGGGCGATCTCTTTGGCGACGAAGGACTGAACCTGATCGCGCAGCATGTCGATGGTTTCACCGAGGGCAAAGTTCAGGGATGGGTAGCTCATGGGGCACCTTTTGGCTTTTTTGTAGTGTGAGGAGAGTAGTGATTCAGCTCTCACCTTTACGTTAACGTAAGCCTGTGACGAATGGCTGTCAATCACCCTTTACGTTAACGTCAACTTGAGCGAGAGTAGAGCCAGTTCATAGTAAGGCGAGCCAACCCTGTGGGAGCGGTCTTGCTTGCGAAAGCGCCGGATCAGTCGACATTGGTGCTGAATGACAGACCGCTTTCGCGAGCAAGCCCGCTCCCACAGGTGGCCGCCGTAACACCCACTAATAAAGACAATAGGGGTCGTCATGGATCAACCCAGTGCAAGCCCGCAACGCAGCTACACCCGTGGTGCTCAGGACAAAGCCTTGCTGGCGATGACCATCGGTCAGGCGTTCGATAGCACCGTCGCGAAGTACTCGGCTGGAGAGGCGTTGGTCGTGCGCCATCAACAGCTGCGTTACACCTGGCAGCAACTGTCCGATGCGGTGGACCTGCAGGCCAGGGCATTGCTGGCGCTGGGCTTGCAGGCCGGAGATCGCCTCGGCATCTGGGCGCCGAATTGCGCGCAGTGGTGCATCAGCCAGTTTGCCAGCGCGAAAATCGGCGTGATTCTGGTCAACATCAACCCGGCGTATCGCAGCTCTGAACTCGAATACGTGTTGAAGCAGTCAGGCTGCCAATGGCTGGTCTGCGCGGGCGCGTTCAAGACCTCCAACTATCACGCCATGCTGCAGGGGCTGGTGCCCGAGCTGGCAGAGCAATCCATCGGACAGTTACAAAGTGAACGCCTGCCTGAACTGCGCGGCGTCATCAGTCTGGATGCGCAACCGCCATCGGGTTTCCTGCCCTGGTCACAATTGGCCGATCTCGCGGCCGGCGTGTCCGCCGAACAACTGCGCGAGCGTCAGGACAGTCTGCACTTCGACCAACCGGTAAACATCCAGTACACCTCCGGCACCACCGGTTTCCCCAAAGGCGCGACCCTCAGCCACTACAACATTCTCAACAACGGTTACATGGTCGGCGAAAGCCTCGGACTGACCGCCAATGATCGGCTGGTGATCCCGGTGCCGCTGTATCACTGCTTTGGCATGGTCATGGGCAACCTCGGTTGCATGACCCACGGCAGCACCATGATCTACCCCAATGATGCGTTCGATCCGTTGCTGACCCTGACCACTGTCGCCGAAGAGAAAGCCACTGCGCTCTATGGCGTGCCGACCATGTTTATCGCCATGCTCGATCAGCCGCAGCGAGCCGAGTTTGACCTGTCGACCCTGCGCACTGGAATCATGGCGGGCGCGACCTGTCCGATCGAAGTGATGCGTCGGGTCATCAACGAAATGCACATGAGCGAAGTGCAGATTGCCTACGGCATGACGGAAACAAGTCCGGTGTCTTTGCAGACCGGTCCGTCAGACGAACTGGAATTGCGCGTCACCACGGTCGGCCGTACCCAGCCGCAACTGGAAAGCAAAATCATCGACGAGGCGGGCAACCTGGTGCCGCGCGGCACCATTGGCGAACTCTGCACTCGCGGCTACAGCGTGATGCTTGGTTACTGGAATAACCCCGAGGGCACCGCGGACGCGATCGACCAGGCCGGCTGGATGCACACCGGTGACCTGGCGAGCATGAACGACGAAGGCTACGTGTGCATTGCCGGACGCAACAAGGACATGATCATTCGCGGCGGTGAGAATATTTACCCGCGGGAGCTGGAAGAGTTCTTCTTTACCCACCCGGCGGTGGCGGACGTGCAAGTGATCGGTATTCCGTGTTCGCGCTATGGCGAAGAGATTGTCGCCTGGATCAAGTTCCACCCGGGCCACAGCGCCACCGAACAGGAGCTGCAAGCCTGGTGCAAGGAGCGCATCGCGCACTTCAAGACGCCGCGTTACTTCAAATTCGTCGAGGAATTTCCGATGACGGTGACCGGCAAGATCCAGAAGTTCCGGATGCGCGAGATCAGTATCGAGGAGCTCAAAGCGATACCGTAGGAGCCGGCTTGCTGGCGATGCAGGCGCCGCGGTCCATCATATAGACCGCGTCATCGTTCATCGCTAGCAAGCCAGCTCCTACAAGATCAAGAATTCTGAATCGCAAAAAGCACAAAGGGGAGCCGAAGCTCCCCTTTAATTTTCGTTGCGCGTGCTCTTTTTTTATTATTGAGGGGCGGTCTGTTTTTGTTTTTGGCAACCGTGACCCTTTACCGCTGTTTTTATCGATCCCCATCCGGGATCAAGAGCAAACGTATTTTTTTGAGCGCTGATCTGCTTTTTCGCTGAGCGATCCAACCAGTTCGGGAGCTACCTGAAGGTAGTTTTATTGTTCTCTGCCCGGTTGCGGGTTACTCCGAAAAGCACCCTGAAAAGCACACCTTCTCCAAAAAAATCTGTTAGCTGCGTCTCTGCCGTGTTGTTCTTGTTATGTCAGAGTCGTTTCGTCTTATTTTTATTGGTTTGCTGCTTTTTATTCTTGTTATGCCATAGAGATAGCAGAAGCCGTGCCAACTTTTAAAATTCCTTTAAAATCAATGGCTTGAGTTTTTGTCGGATTTTTCTCTCAGTCAAAACCCGACAATTTGTTTCCGTGTTACTCGGTTGAGCCCCACATTTCAGATTTGGCGGTAACACCCGGACACATCCGCGCACTTATTGCGCGCTACGAACCTTGGCCAC
>Ga0255334_1000748_pt1 | contig 20369 bp, 11 predicted proteins | sample EtOH5_35cm_T3_12_FD_202080 | JGI IMG/M metagenome (GOLD analysis project Ga0255334, IMG submission 202080) | Sandy soil microbial communities from University of British Columbia, Vancouver, Canada - EtOH5_35cm_T3_129 | ecosystem: Engineered > Artificial ecosystem > Sand microcosm > Unclassified ...
CGTCTGGATGCCTCGATCCGGCGGGCCGGGTTCGCGCCGCTGCGGCTGGACGTCAGCCACGACGTCGCGTTCGCCGCCTCCGTCGTCCCCCTCGGCGTGAGCCTGACCCGGACGGGGGACGCATGAGCACCCGCGGGGGGACGACCGGCCGGGACGTGTTCCGCCTGCTCGCCGACTTCGGCCACGACCTGCCCACGATGCCGTCCCCACCGGTGGCGTCGTCCCCCGACCGGCTGTTCCGGCACGTCCCCCCGCGCGGACAGCGCCGACGAGACCGCGGCTGGGCGCCGGCGTCGGCGCCGGTGGTGTCGTACCAGATGACCTCCGACCAGGCCGGAGCGTTCTGGCCGTTCGTCGCCGGCCCCGGGCTGCCGCAGACCGGCGCGCAGATGGGCGCCGACACGATGTCAGGCACCGCCTTCTACGCCGACCCGATCGGCTGGGTCCTGCGCGACGACATCCCCGTCACCAACGCCAACGTCATCACCATGGGCAAGCCCGGCACCGGCAAGTCCGCCACGACGAAGGCCTTCGCGCTGCGCATGACGGACTTCGGGTACCGCATCCTCATCCTCGGCGACCCGAAGGACGAGTACGAGCCGCTGTGCCGGTTCTTCGGCGTCGACCCCATTTCTCTCGGCCCGGGTATGCCGGCACGGGTCAACCCGCTGGCGTTCGGACCCCTAGGTGACGGGTGGGACCGGCTGGACGCACGGCAGGCGCAGCAGCGCGCCGCGATTGTCTTCTCTCGCTGGCTGACTCTTGTCCGCGGCCTCGTCGGCAGCCAGCGGATCGGGGAGCACCGCGTCCCCTTCGGCCCGTCGGAGGAGGCGATCGTCAAGACCGCGCTGCGCGACCTCACCGGCTACGCGCACGGCGCCTCGAGCCTGACCGAGACGACGATCCCGCGGCTGTGGCACCACCTCGACGAACCCTCTGTCACGCTCGTCGAGCAGTGCCGCTACGCCACCCGTCAGCAGTTCCTCGACGAGAGCCGCCTTCTCCGCGACGCCTTGGGCCAGCTCGTCTCCGGGGCACTGGCCGGCCTTTTCGACGACCACACCAACATCGCCGTCGACTGGACTGCCCCCATCCAGTCCCTGTCCCTGTCGCGGCTCAGCCCGCTCGGTGACGAGGCGATCGGCATCGCCCTGCTCGCTCTGAACTCCTGGGGCCGCGGCATGCGCGAGATCGCCCCACCGGGGGACCTGCGCGTCGTCGTACGCGACGAGGTGTGGAAGGTGATGCGCCTGGGCGTGGACGCCGTGAAGTCCCTCGACGAGGACTTCCGCCTCTCCCGCGGCGTGGCCGGCAAGGGCGGTGACATCCAGTGGGCCAACGCCCACAAGCCGTCCGACATGCTCACCGTTGGCGACGTTGGCTCCCAGGCCGCCAACATCGCCCGAGACCTCCTGCACCTTGCCGACATCAAGATCCTGCACGGGCAGAAGTCCGAGATCGCGAACGACCTCGACGCGATGCTCGGCCTCGGACCGCAGCCCACCGCAGCGATCACCGGGTGGGCGATGCAGCGCAAGGGCCGGGCACTGTGGATGGTCGGGGAGCACCCATACAAGGTCGAGACCCGCCTGCACCCCGTCGAGCAGCAGCTCACCTGGACCAACGAAGCCATCGCCGGTGCGGCGTGAAGGCGGTCGTCGTCGGGGCCGTCGTGGTGCTCGTCCTGCCCGTCGCCCTGGTGCTGATGGGCGCGGCGGTGGTCGTGTCCACCTTCTCCGGCGGGGCCGCGCAAGCGGTCTGCAAGGTGCCCGACAACTCCTCGGCTTCTGCGGTGCTCCTCACCGATGGTGCCCCGACCGGGGAGGGCGGCGTCGGGTTCGCGCTGCCCCCGCCAGGCACCCCGCGTCTGGCATCGCTGCGCAACCCCGCGGCGTCCATCCCCGACGATGTCGAGGCGCTCTACGTCGCCGCTGCCGACAGGTACCACCTGCCCTGGACCCTCCTGGCCGGCATCGGCATGGAGGAGACCGCCCACGGGCGCGCCAGCGCAACGAGCTCGGCCGGCGCGCAGGGGCTCATGCAGTTCATGCCCGCGACCTGGGCCGCCTACGGCATCGACGGCTCCGGCGATGGGCGCGCCAACATCCGCAATGACGCCGACTCGGTGATGAGCGCCGCCAACTACCTGACCGCGTCAGGGGTTACCGCCGGCATCGACGGCGTGCGACGGGCGCTGTTCGCGTACAACCACGCCGACTGGTACGTCAACGACGTCCTCTACTACGCCGCCGCATACGGGGGAGGGGTCGTCGCCGGGGACCCGGCCGACTGCGGCATCGGCGGTGTCGGCAACCCGTCCCTGCCGGCGCTGCCGAACCAGCAGATCGCGACCGTCCTGGCGTTCGCGACCGCCCAGCTCGGCGAGCCGTACGTCTACGGCGCGAACGGGCCCTCCGCGTGGGACTGCTCGGCTTTCACTCGCGCCGCCTTCGCACAGATCGGCATCACCCTGCCGCGTACCGCCGCGGCCCAGCGGAACTGGGTAGCGCAGGGCAACGGTTACCGGGTGCCGCTCGGCCAGGAGCGGCCCGGTGACCTGATCTTCACCGACAGCTACCTCGGCCCAAACCGCGTCGGCCACGTGATGATCGTCTTCGACCCGGCTGAGCACCTCACCATCGAGGCCGGCGGGTCCAGGGTCGGCCACTACGACTACGGCTACTGGACCGACCACAACCTGTTCTCGATCTGGCGGGTGGGGACCTCGGCTTGACGAGGATCCCACCCGCCACCTGTGACCCACGCGTCGGTGCGAGGGGTCGCCGTGAAGTCGAGGCTACGGGCAGGGCTCGGTGTGCCAGAGGGTGCTGTCGTACCAGTGGACGGTTTCACCCTCGTGAATGCTCTGCTTGCAGTGGGGGCACTCGGGTGCCTCCCAATCGTCGTCGTCGGCGAAGAAGGGCTTGCTGTACGAGAAGCTGCTGGGCACGTGTTTCTCCTCAGCGCGTTACTGGGGTGCGAGAGGTCGTCGACACGGACGCCCTAGTTCTTCTTGACGACCGTGTCGCACTGCGAGCACTTGAGCTGGTTGGTCGTGTAGGCCTGGAGCGTGTACGTCTGGCAGACCGGGCAGAGATAACCCTTGGGCATGGCGTCTCCTGGAGGTATGGCCACTGTGATCCTCGGTGGCTTGTGAGGACACGCTAGTACCGTTCTGATGATTAACGCCAGACGTTGCCTCTGACCTGCGGAGTTATCTCTAATCCGCTTCGCGCTTCCCGTTTGTGCAGGTCAGGCGGTCTGGAGTTGGGACCTATCTGCGGCGCCGTGGTACACGGTCGCGACCCCTGACCTGAACCCGACACCGCATCCGCCCTCGGGCTCGGCGGCAGGCCGGGGGTGCGTCGTGACCGAGGTGGCGCTTGGCGGATGCTCAGCGCTCAGGACGAGAGCCGCAGCGGTACAGGTGAACGCCGACAGCCGTTGGTCAGCCTTCGGAGGGCATGCAGCGCACTCGTCGTACGACGCCGTATCCGTTCACCTGGGAGATCCCGGTCGGGATCGTGCTGGCCGTGCTGTTGGCGCTGGTCCTGGGTCTGCAAGCCGGGCGATCGCTCGCGAACGTGGTGGCCGGCAATGGGTGGGTCTTCGTGGACCGTATGGCGCTGTTCACCACCCTCGCCCCGGTCGTGAGCGGGCAGGCGGGTGCCGGTGTGCCCGCGGTTGGTCACCCGGCGACGCCTGGGCTTCTGTGGGCGTGCGTCGGTGTCGTCGAACTCGTTGTCGTCGTGGTGATCGGATGGGTCGTGAAGTTCGGGCTCGACCGCTGGGGACCGGCCCGGTTGCGCGGCATGGCGACCGCCGCGGAGGCCGAGGTCTTGCTCGGCCGCACCCGGCTGCGCCGGCACGCCAAGGTGATCCGCCCCGACCTCTACGGCGCACCTCGAGGTGGTCGGCGATGACCGGCCGACCGCGACGCCTCCGTCCCGCCGATGTCGGCTGGAGGCTCGGTAGGGCGAGCGAGCCTCGCGGCGGCGAGCTGTGGGTTCCGTGGGACCGCACCGCGGGCGTGATCGGCCCGCAGGGCTCGGGCAAGACCCTGGACCTGCTCGTTCCCGCCCTCCTCGACGCGCCCGGAGCCGCGATGGCAACCCTCACCAAGGTGGACGACCTGCTGCTGTCGTTCGGTCCGCGTTCCAGAGGTGACCGCCCGTGCGTCGTGCTCGACCCGTTCGTCCTGGTGCCCGGCCTACCAGAGGTGGTGTGGGACCCGATCCGCGGCTGCGTCGACCCGCTCGTTGCCGAGCGCCGCGCGAAGGCGTTCACCGCTGGCACGGTCAAAGGCGCCGTCGCCGGCGGACATGGCGACGCCGCCGCGCGGTTCTACGCCGCCGAGGCCGCCAAGGTGCTTCAGGGCTTCTTCCACGCGGCCGCACTGACCGGCGGCAGCCTGGAGGATGTGCTGCGGTGGGTCGCCCGGCCGCTAGCCGCCACCCAGCCAACCGAGATCCTGCGCGAGCACCCGTACGCTGCGTCGTTCTGGGATGGACTGCTGCACGGCGCCCTGCACGGCGACGACCGCACGGCCGGCAACACGGTGACCACCATCCAGCAGGCCATGTCCCTGTTCTTCCAGGATGACATCCGCCGCCGGTGTGTGCCCCGCCCGGGCTACCCGGCCACAGCGATCGCGGACGTCATCGCGGCGCGCGGCACTATCTACCTGCTCGGCCGTGAGGATCCCTACGCCTCCGCGTCGCCGCTCATGACTGCCTTCGCCGAGCACGTGCTCGACACCGCACTGGAGATCGCCAACGCCAGCCCATGGGGACGGCTGTGCCCGCCGTTCCACGCCGTGCTCGACGAGCTGCCCTCGACCGCGCCGCTGCCGACCCTGCGCACCCGCATGGCCAACGAGCGCGGCCTGGGCATCAGTTTCATCTGGGCTGCCCAGGCCTGGCCCCAGCTGACGGCGATCTTCGGTGAGCAGGAGGCCCGCACCCTGCTCGGGCTGACCAACAACCTGATCGTGTTCGGCGGATCGAAGGACGTCGCCTTCAACAAGGAGGTCTCCGACCTGCTCGGTCAGGTTCGCGTTGCACGCACCAGCTGGCAGAGCGGACGGATGGGCGGTCGGCAGGTGTCAGGGGAGGACATCGCGATCCTCACGCCGGCCGAGGTGCGCCAGCTGAAGGAGCGGCACGCGCTGGTCCTCGCGGAGAACGGTGCGCCGATCATCGCCCAGTTGCACCGGTGCATCGACGGCAAGGCGGGCCGGCAACTGCTGGCCGGCAAGGACACTCTGCGCGTGGAGGTGGCCGCCGGCCACCGGGACCAGCTCAGCCCTGAGGTGCGCGCCGTCGCGGCGCTCTCCGAGGCGCGACGCAGCGGCCTCGTCGAGGAGCGCGAGGACACTCGACCGTGAGCAACGAGGCTTCCATTCCTGCACCGAGCCGAGCGCCCCGAGCAATGATCAGTGCCTTCCCGCGGGCGGGCCGTCGGGTGGAGCACGCCTACGCCGAGCTCGACCTCGCCGCGGGTGGCGGGACGCAGCAGCAGCAAAGCGCTTTGGGAGACCCCCGCCTGCTGGCCCGTCCGTGGGATCCGGCGACCTGCGTCGACCCTCTGCTACGGGCCGAGATCTGGCAGTGGCTCGAGCAGGTCGTCACCTGGCTCAACCGTGAGTACGTGTGGGACGCCGACGCGATGATCCCGTCGTGCTGGCCACGCCATCCTCATCTGGTCCACGAGATCGCGGTCCTCGCAGACCTGCGCCGTCGAGCGGGACTCGCCCTGACCGCCGACGCGCTCGAGGAGTGGCACCGGTACGCCCTGCCCGCCTTCACCGACCGAATGCGGCAGCGGCTTCGTCAGCACTGCGGGGAGAGTGGCCACCAGGCCTGGCCCGCGCAGGGCCGGCAGACCCGCCACCGGGGCGAGCCTGCCAATCGCGGCCGCGCGGCCGCTTACGACGACGACGTCGACACCCTCGCCGTGCCTCCCGGCATGCTTGGCACCCCTGGTTCTGGTCGACGGAACCTGCGGTCTATGGACGGCACGCGAATCGACGCTCGGACCGAAGAAGTCCTTGATTGACTCCGGGCGCGGAGTCTGCGGAGTGCTGCGGTCGAGAACCCGGCGGGGGGCGAGTCGAGCTCGATCACTCTGCCGCCCCGACGATCTGCAGGAGGCGGCCGTAGGACTCGACGACGTCGTAGGTGACGTCGGCGTGCTCCTTGGCGTTGAGCGAGGCGAAGAAGCGCCTCGCGCACTCGATCTTGGCCTTCTCCGCACCCCTGAGCTGGAGCGACGAGAGTGAGCCCTTCGTCTCGGCGACGAAGTAGATGTGCTTGGCCTTGCCTTCACGGAACGCGATGGCCCAGTCGGGGTTGTACTCGCCGAGCGGGGTCGGGATGAAGAACCCGCGGGGGAGCTTGGCGTAGACGGCGACCTCCGTCGACGTGTCGAGTTGAGCGACAAAGTCCCGCTCGATCTGCGAGTCCGTCACCACGTACTCATAGATGTGCTTCTCGAGCTTCTTCGACGCCTTCGTGAGGTCCTGCTTCACTTGGTTCTGCGTGAAGATCGCCGACTCGAACCGCTCGTCGAGCGTGTCGTAGGTAAGGTGCTCGATGATCACCGTGGCCTTCTGCTCGTTGATTAGCCGGGCAGACTCTGTGATGAACTGTTCCGGGTTCGTGCGGTACAGGCTGAAGGTCGCGGGAGAGATGCCCTTCAGAATTGCGGCGCACGTGCGGCGGGTGAGCTTCGTCTTCTCGGCGATCTCGCCCAACAGGTCGTACTTCACTTGCGAGCGTGCGGATCGCTCGGTTTGGGTGCTGCTGGTCTTGCGCTGGAACCCGTCACCGGACCGCAGGTCATCTGCGTCCAGAGATTGCGCCTGCACACCTGCCTCGACGACGTACTGCAGCGGTGCGACCCGGAGGTGGCTGCTGAGTTCCCGGATGCACTTCGTCGTGAGCTCGTTCGAGTCGAACTCGACCTGGTAGACAGCCTTGTGGTTGATCCGCCCCCAGAGCTGCTGGAACTCCTTGCGCTGGAAGTTCGCGTCGTTGAGCGGGATCTCCTTCGGCTTGCGGCCGTCGCCAGGCTCAGGTAGGCCTCGGGCGACGACGTCGACGAGCGCGATTACGGCGTCGAGCCGGTCAGCGAGGAGCCCGGTCGCCGGCGGGCTGGCGAGCGTCCCAGCTTCGCGCGCCGCACGGTAGCCGTCGGTGATGGTGTCGTCGTCGGCGATGTAGTCGTTCTTGAGCAGGTACTTGTAGATCTCGCGTGCGAGCGCCTTCTCGACGACGGTGGGTTCGCCGTCGACGACTATCGTCTTGCCCAGGAAGTACGCCTCGGTGGCCCTGCGCGGCCGCCCAGCCGTCGCCTCCGCGAGCTCGTGCTGAAGGCCGGCGACGAAGTCCGTGTACGACTCGTCGGTGACGACAGTCAGCTCGTTGATCTCGTGCACGAGCGCCTCGCCGACCGCCTCCTTGTCGCGGCGGTCGCCGTGCTGGTCGACGGCGAGGCGCAGGCCGCGGCCGATCTCCTGACGGCGGGAGATGGTGTTGTCCGACTTCTTGAGCATCCCCATGACAAAGACATTGGGGTTGTCCCACCCTTCACGCAGCGCGGAGTGGGAGAAGATGAACCGCACCGGCTCCGCGAAAGAGAGCAGTTGCTCCTTGTTCTTCAGGATGAGATCGTAGGCGGACGCATCCGTCGAGTCGCCCTTCTCGTCGCCAGTCAGCGCGACAGACGGGTTGACCAAGTGCCCCTTCTTATCGATCGAGAAGTAGCCGGCATGGGTCGACTCGACGGCGATCGACTCGAGGTGCGCACGGTACGTCTCGGCATCCTCGTCGAGGTCGAGCTGCGTGAGCACGTCGGCAACTGCGCGGCGGTACTCCTCCTCGAAGACGCGCTGGTACTCGCCCTTCGTGTCTTCGCGGGCGTAATCGCGGTACTTGGCGACCTCGTCGATGAAGAAGAGCGAGAGCACCTTGATTCCCTGATTAAAGAGTTGGCGCTCCTTGTCAAGGTGCGCGTGGATCACCTCACGGATCTGGATGCGCCGCTTCGTCTCCTCGGTGACGTCGCGGTCGGCAAGCTGCCCAGCCGCGACGACGTCACCGTCGGAGAGTTCGATGACGTCGCGCGTCGCGTCGATGTCCGTGACCACGAGTCCCTTGTAGGCCTCGACGCCCTTGGCCAGGTCGTGAAGACGTGTGCCCTTCTCGACCCACCGCACCTGCCTCGAGATCGACGCCGCACCCTGCACCTCGATTTCGACTCGAGCCCGGGGGGCGGCGCCCTTGCGAATCTCGATCGAATCGACATACAGGTAGGCCGACGAGCCGGCGAGTCCCTTCACGGTGATGCCGCGCACCGCGATCCGCTTCACGAGCTTGTCGTTGTATGCGTCGACGGCGTCGAGGCGGTGCACAAGGTTGTGCTGGACCCTGTGGGTCGCCGAGTACCGGAGAACCGCGAGCGCGTTGAAGCGCGACAGCGCCTCCAACGACTTGGCAGCGCCGATCTTCTGCGGTTCGTCGATGATCACGATCGGGCGGTTCGCTGCAATCACGTCAATCGGGCGGCGTGACTGGAAGTCGTCAAGCTCCTCGTAGATGCGGCGAGCGTCCTTACCCGTCGCGTTGAACGCCTGGATGTTAATGATCATTACCTGAACCCCGTGGCTCGAGGAGAACGACTCGACTTCGTGCAGACGCGACGAGTTGTACACGAATGAGCGCGGCTTGGTGCCGTACTCCTGCTGGAAGTGGTCAGCCGTCATCTCGAAGGACTTCATCACGCCCTCGCGGATCGCGATCGACGGCACAACGACGATAAACTTGCTCCAGCCATACCGCCGGTGCAACTCCATCATCGTCTTGATGTAGACATATGTCTTGCCAGTTCCGGTCTCCATCTCGACGTCGAGGTTGGGCACACCTTTGGCCGCCGCGGAGTCGATGAGTTTCGTCGAAGCTCCCAGCAAGAAGTCCCTGGCCTGGACGGCTTGGATGTTGCTGAGGAGCACGTCCTTCGGCAGCGCAACCTCAGCGTTGCGGTAGCCGGAGTCGGCAGCCTCCGGCTCGGTCAGCTTGCCCTGGACGCCCGGGAGCACCAGTTCGCCCTGGCCTCCCGAGGCGATGGGGACGTATGCGGTGTCCATGCGCGTCGCCCTCGCTGGTGCGCGACGGCCGGGGTCTACCCGGTAGTGCACGCCCGCGGACCTCGGCTGTCCAGCGAAGCAGTCCACGACCGCATCCACGGCCGACGTCTGATAGGCCTGGATCTTGAACTGAAGACGCATCAGATGACCTTGACGTCGGTGCCGGGCGAGACCTCGCGGAAGATCTGCTCCGTGTTGATTCGGGCGGCGTCGGTCGCGAACGCGGAGTCCTTGAACACGGCGCGGAGCGGCTTGCGCTCCGCAATCGCGCGCACGACGGCGTCGGTCACCACGTCGTCAAAGCACGCGACGAGCGTCCCCGCGTCGACGTCGAAGACCTCCCCTCCGCCAACTTCGACCCGTTCGAGTTGGAGATCGAGCGTGAATCCCCAGTCGAGTATCACCTGAAAGAGCAGGTCTTCAGAACTCCTGCCGGCCTTGACCGAGTCCGTGTTCAACTCAAGGGCGCCCTGTGTTACCTCGTCGGGGGTACGGAGCGTGTCGGCTATGTTCGTCGAGTCTATGGTGAAGGCGCGGAATCCCGCGTCCAGCTGGTCCGCGACAAGCCCAGCGCCTTCCCGAACCGTTGCGCCAGCACGACGAATCCGCTCGCGCGAGAGCTGGGCGATCGTCACATAGCCATTCCTCGCTGCGGCCGCGGCCGGATCAATCGCCTCATCCAATTGCACCATGACAAATTGACGTCGATGACCGTCCGTCACGCACTGCTTCATCACAGCATGAGCGGTTGACGACGACCCTGCAAAGAAGTCGACGACGATGTCTCCGTCCACGGTGGAGGCCGCGATCAGGTACGCCAGCAGACCAGTCGGCTTCGCGAAGTCCATGACGTCAGCGCCAAAGAGCGCCCGAATCTCGGCGGTGGCGTCCTCGTTCGTCGGAATGCCGTTGATTCGATGCGAAAGGAGATTCGAGGTCTTCTTCGCTCGATCTTCATAATTAATATAGTTTGGTCGGAATGGGATCTTGCTAATGCGGATCTCTCCACCCGCCGCGATGAGCTCGTCGAGCTTTCTCTGAGAGTAGCGCCACTCCCCGTCGAGAGCGAGCGCTTCTGTGTTGACTCCGGACTTGATGGTCACGTCGACCGCAAGGACTGTTCGAATATTCCCCTCGGACATATCCTGTGCCTTAATGACGCCGTCAGGCAAGGCGAATCGCACAGAACCCGGCGGGAAGATCAGTCGGCCGTAGGCGTTGCCTGCATTGTTAATGGGATACTTCTTGCCTGCTTCCCCGGCTCCGGAGTACAGAGGGCCAACCTCGTCGTAGTTGCGTGCGTACGTGACGATGTACTCAGTTACGACACCCATTGTCTTCCTAAGAAACGATGGCTTCTTCTTCTTTTCCCAGACGAAGACACCCATTCGGTTCTTGGAGCCAAGCACTTCATCGCACAGCGCAATAAGCGTTGAAACCTCGTTCTCGTCGATGCTGATTGCGATCAGGCCGTCGTCACGCAGAAGATTGCGTGCGATCTTGAGTCGCGGGTACATCATGGATAGCCAATCGCTGTGGTAGCGACCACTCGTTTCAGGGTTTGCAACAAGGCGCCTCCCGTCACCGCCGACCTGGCCGGATCGCTCGAGGTACGCCGCGGTCGACTCGGCGAAGTCGTCGTCGTAGATGAAATCGCTTCCCGTGTTATAGGGCGGGTCGATGTAGATGAGCTTGACTCTGCCGAGGTAGCTTTCCTGTAGGAGTTTCAGGGCGTCGAGATTGTCTCCCTCGATGAAGACATTCTTCGTCGTGTCGAAATCGACGGAGTCCTCGCGCACAGGGCGCAGCGTTTTGGCGATCGGAGCATTGGCGGTGAACAGGGCTTCGCGCTTGCCTGGCCAGTCGAGCTGGTAGCGCTCCTGCGGGCCCTCGACCACGTGGTCGGACAGCTCCTGCCGGAGGAGGTCGAAGTCGACCGCCTTGGCGTAGCAGTCGCGCGAGTGGGTGTGCACCTCTGACGTCTCGGCACACGTCCTCGTCTCGGTGATGACCGTGGGAAAGAGTTCTTCCACCTTGTCGATGTTCGCCTGCGTGAGGTCGGGCGAGTGCATGGTCAACTTCTCCACTGGGGTTCCTCTGCGGTCGGGGTGCTGGCTAGGGCGGCGAGCGCGGCGACGCGGCTGCGCAGGGTGCGGTTGATCTCGGCCCGCCGGTTGAACTGCCCCTCGTTCCGGATGCGGCGCTCCAGGACCGCCACCTCGCGTTCGAGACGGCGCACCTCAGTGGCGCGCGCTGCGGACTCGGTGAGGGACTCTCCGGGGCGGACCGCGTACGGCAACAGGGGCGTCAGGAGGGCGGCGTGGAGGCCGGACAGGTCGAGCGCAGGCGGGAGTGGAGTCCGATCAGCAGCGGTCGGCATCCAAGGGGTGGAGACGAAGGTCGCCGCACGGTCCTTCGTCGGCGCGGCAGCCAGTCGGACGGTCTCAGCAGGATTAGCGGTCGCGGTCGCGAATGCGCGAGTGACTTCGACAAGCAGCGGCGCCGGGATCGCGCGATTGATCGCGGTCAGGACGTCGCCGGCGACGTCCTCGACATCTGGCTTGAGTGCGACCTCGAGGACCTCGATCTCCGTGACCGTCTCAGTGGCGGCAAGGCCCACCGTCGACGAGGCAAGCTTGTACGCCCACGTCACCTGTGCGACCTGACTGACGAATTGCTCGCGGACCCGAGCGGAGACGTGCCCGTACTCATAGAACCTCGCCTTGGGTACAACGCGGCCGAACCGAGCGCGATCAGGCCACTGCCACAGCGTGCGGGCGGACCTGGTCTCGTCAGACTCAGCCACTGAGGCCTCCGTGAACGCCCGGGTCGACGATGGCGAGGAAGGCGATGAGCTCGAAGTCGTCGATGCCCTGGATAACACTCATGAGCGCCGTCGTGGGGCCGGGAGTGAAGAGCGAGTCGATGTCCGACTCGGCAGCCTTGCCGACGATCGACTCGATGGCCGACGTCAACAGGTCGGAGTAGTGCTCCATACGGACGCCGTCGTCAGTCGCCCCGTTGAAGATGCGCGTTACTGCGTCGACTGGCTCGGGGTACGGGCGGCAGCCAGCGCGGGCGAGGTCGAGGAGCCGCTTGACCTCCGTGTGGTCGGCGACGACCTCGCCGCCATCGGACAAGTAGACGAGGTAGTGCGGATGAAGCCGGTTGCCGCGGTTGATGCGCGCGTCGCCTGTGAGGTTCCGCAGGGCGAAGATCACTCCCGGGCGCAGGCCCACCTCGGGGCGTGCGGGGACGACCGCGTGCAGGCCCTTTGGCGCACCGTCGAGCGACCCGTTCTCCTTGATGTAGGAGAGCAGGTCCATGCGGAACTCGTTGAGGCCGAGGTCCGTGATCGAGACGCCGGTGCGGACGTCCTCGAGTTCGATCACCTCGTCCTGGAGGCGGCGGAGCTGCTCGCGGCGGAAGGCCACGTCGCTCGCCTCCTGGGTGAGCAGGTTGTCATCGGCGGTCGCGGAGAGGTCCGCGATGACCATGCGGTTTTCGACGCGTTCCTTGAGGTTGATATACGCGTCGAGCGAGATGTCGGGCCAGAAGTTCACCATCTTGATCTGCGCGTTGGTCGACCCGATGCGGTCGATGCGTCCGAACCGCTGGATGATCCGCACTGGATTCCAGTGGATGTCGTAGTTGATGACGAAGTCGCAGTCCTGGAGGTTCTGCCCCTCGGAGATGCAGTCGGTGCCAATGAGCACGTCGATATCGCGGCTGTCGCCCTTCATCACAAGGTCGCGTTGCTTCGATCTGGGCGAGAAGAGTGTCAGGACTTCCGCGAAGTCCAAGTGCTCGCGTCCGCGGCGGGGCAGTGTCGTCTTCACGTACGCGGAACCGGTGACGGCAGCGATCTCAAGGCCGAGCTCGGCCGCGTGCGGCGCGAGGTTCCGGTAGAGGTAGTCCGCGGTGTCGGCGAAGGCGGTGAAGATCAGGGCCTTGCGGTTGCCGTCATTGAGCGGGGCCTCCTGCTTCTCGCGAAGGCGTGCGGCGAGCATCTGCAGTTTGGTGTCGCGCACCGGTGTGATGGGCTCGATCGTTGCGAGGATCAGGTCGAGCACCGACGCGTCCGCAGCGAGGTCGCGCCGCCAGGAGATCGTGTCGATGTCGGCGAGATCGATCTGCACCTTTCGGCCGACCGTCGCCGTCGTCGGCGCCTCGATGTCGTCGTCCTCGCTCACATCCGTTAGGCCGACTCCCAGGTCGGTGATGGCCATCTCGTGACCCTCGACTGCGCGAATCGCCTCGTCGATAGTGCCCCGGACCTTGCCGAGAGTGAGGCGGAACGCCTCGATCGAGGATTCCAGACGCTTGAGCAGGTTGACCGTCATGAGCTTCTGGACGCCGCGCTCGCGGTTCGCCTGCCCGAGGTTGGCCATCGACCCGCCTGCCCGGTTGATGCCGGTGTCACCGCCGTAGATCTCCTCGTACTTCGCCCGTGCACTCGCGTGGACGTACGCCATCGGCGTGTAGACCGCGAGGTTGAGGGAGTCGAGGAGGTCGTACAACTCGTCGTATGTCGGCGCGTCGGCCAGGTCCGTCAGCGCGGGGCGCAGTGCCTCGGGTTTGAGACGCTGGGGGAACGCGCCGATCGCCGTCGTGTCGTAGAACGTCTGAATGTGTTTGCGCGACCGCGCGATCGTGACCGCGTCTAGGATCTCGAAGAAGTCGAAGTCGAGGCGGCGCAGGATCTCGGCCGTCGTGCGCCCCTCGGCAGGCAAGCCTGCCCACTCGTTGAACGCTGTCTGAGCCTGTCGGAAGATCGAGTCGATCGTGCCGTGGATGGGCAGCCTGCTCGCGAGCTGGTGGGCGTCGCCCTCGTAGGCGAGCTGGAGCTGGTTCTTCAGGTCGTTGAACCGGTTGTTGACCGGCGTCGCCGACAGCATGAGGACCTTGGTCTTCACGCCCTCGCGGATTACCTGACGCATGAGTCGCTGGTAGCGGGTCTCGCGGTCGAGCTGCTCGGCGGCGTTGCGGAAGTTGTGCGACTCATCGATGACGACCAGGTCGTAGTTGCCCCAGTTCACTCGGGCAAGGTCCATGCCGAGGCTCTCGCCGCGCTCGCGGGTCAGGTCGGTGTGCGCGAGGACGTCGTACCCGAATCGGTCCGCGGCGAAGAGGTTCGTCGTGTAGTTGCGCGTGTACGTCGTCCAGTTATCGGCGAGCTTCTTCGGCGCGAGCACCAGCACGGACTTGTTGCGGAGTTCGTAGTACTTGATCACGGCAAGCGCGGTGAACGTCTTCCCGAGCCCAACGCTGTCGGCCAGGATGCAGCCGTTGTACGCCTCGAGCTTGTTGATGATGCCGACTGCGGCATCATGCTGGAAGTTGTAGAGCGCCTGCCAAACCTTGGTGGACTCGTGCCCCACATCCTCGTTCGGCAGAGAGTCCTCTGAGAGCTCCTCCAGGAAGTCCTCGAAGACGTTGAACAGGATCAGAAAGTAGATCCGGGCGGGGGAGTTCTCGGCGAACACCTGGCGGATCTGGTCGTAGACGGCGGACGTGACGTCGTCCACCTGGGCGGGGTCGTTCCAGATCTGGTCGAACGTCGCCGCGAACTGTGCCGTCTGTGGCGCCTCGGTCGGCGCTTCGGCCTTCACCGTCAGGCTCGACACCGCGTTGCTCCGCTCGTATCCCAACTCGGCGGCGGTGAATCCCTGGAGCGGCGCGTAGGCGGCGGAGTCGTCGACGACCGCGAACTGCTGCATCGGCCGGCCCGTCCGGTTGGCGCGGAAGCGCGCCTTGCGGCGGAGCCACTCGGCGCACTCCCGGGCGATGGCACGCTGTGTGAGGCGGTTGCGAAGGCGCACCTCGAACTCCGAGCCGTGCAGCGCACCCTGGCTCAGGCTCGGTGTCGGAATGAAGAACTGCCGGCGCTCGCGTGCCGTGGAGCCCTCGACGGCCGAGGGCTCCGTGAAGATCGGCGACGTGAACACGAACTGCAACTCGTCGACCTTCTCGAGTTCGTCGCGGAGCGCCTCGAACGCGAAGATCGAGAAAGTTGCGGCCGCGACGCGCAGACGCGAGCCGGGGTGCAGGGTCGCCTTCAGGTCATCACCCAGGCGGATGTTGACGTTGTCGATGATCTGCACGTCCGTCTACCGGTCCTGACGCTCGCGCTGGAGACGCTGCTCCGCGGTCGCGGCCCCAGCGGTCGGGCGTTCGATCTTGCGTGCGGGCATCAAGCGCTTCGCGATCCACACGTAGACCGTCCCCTTCCTGGTGCCCAGGTGCGCAGCGACGACGTCGGCCGACGGTCCCGGATCGATCCTCCTCGCCTCGATTCGCCCGGCCAGGTGTCACCACAGTATTCGAGCGGGACGGGGTGTTGCCGGAGCTCGGCACGGCAACCCGATTCCGTGCGGGTGAATCCGGCTCCCCCGGGGCGCCTGTAGGGCGGCGATGCGCTTCGTGTCGCTGGTTTCACCGCTGGCGCAAGTGAGTTCGGGTTAGCGACGAGGCGCGCGGGCTCCCCGTTCCATCGGTTCTGCGGGCGTCCCGAGTCCCGGCGGGAGGGGCCGCTCCTGAGCGCGGTCGGCGTGCCGCGTGACCACTGCTGGCTCGCGCACTTCGCTGAACGCGGCGAGACGTTCGGCGACCACCAGTCGTGCGTCGCGCTCCCAGCGGCAGACCGAACGCGCAAGTTCACGCCGGACCGTTCGTTCGGGCAAGCTGGTCTCGGTGACGATCTCGGCGACGGCCTGCCTCCAGAATGTGGGCGCGGACGCCGCGGCTACGTCGGCGGCGGCTTGGGCGGCGACAAACCCGCTTGTGCTTTGGGGCCGCTCGCGCAGGAGGACGGCGGCGAGCGTGCCGGACGCTCCGAGAGCGGATCTGAGTGCGCTGGCTCCGTCCGACTCGAGGATGCTCGCCGGGTCGCTTCCACGACGCAGTTCAGCGGCCAGCGGCGCGGCGGCGTGCTGTGCCAGGAGCCAGAAATCACGCCGGGCGGCGGCCGCTCCCGCCGCATCCGCATCAGTGGCGACGATCGGAGTCGTTCCCGCGCGGCGCGCGACCGTTGCCAGTTGCGCGGCTTGTTCCTCGGTGAGCGAAGTGCCGAGGGGCGCGACGCCGACGTACTGGCCGTCTCCCGCTACGGAAACCGCCAGGGCATCGAGCGGTCCTTCGACGACCACGGGGATTGCGCCGTCGTCAAGTGCGCTCGCGCCCGCTATGAAGAGTCGGCTGCCCTTGCGGAACAGCGGCGTCTCGGGGCTGTTGAGGTACTTCGGTCCGCCGACTTGGTCGGTCGCGTCGGGGTGGCGGCGGCCGACGAAGCCGAGGGGTTCGAGCCGACCGTCGGCGGCGAGGCGGGTGATCGGGAAGACGAGGCGGTCGCGGAAGCGGTCGATGAGGCGACCGGTCCGCGCGACGCTGGCCAGGCCGGACTCGGTGAGCTCCAGGTCGGTGACGCCCTGGCGGCGCAGATGGTCGACGAGCCGGGTCCAGCCGGCAGGGGCGTACCCGGGGAGCACGTACGGGTCGCCGGTGAGGTCGGTACGGAGCCGCTCGGCCAGGTAGGGCTGGGCCCAGGAGCCGGGGAACTGGCGCACGTAGTACTCGGTGGCCAGCCGGTTGAGCTCGAGGATGCGGGCCGGGCTGACGGGTGCCATGGCGGCGTCGAACTCCCGCGCCGCCTGGGCGTCGATCATGCGGTCGGTGGGCGGCAGCGTGGCGGCGTGGGCTCGCACGGTCGCCGCGAGGGTCAGGTAGGCCTCGACGAAGGCAGGGTCGTCGAAGGGATCCGTCGAGTCGGGCTCTTCCGGTTCAGGCGCGAACGGGTCGTCGTAGGTCTGGTCGACCGCGGGCAGGAGGTGCTGCCACTCGTCGTCGGTGGGGCAGACGAGCGTGTGTTGCGGTTCGTCCTGCCCGAACGGGTCGACGTCGTCGCCGCTGAGCGCGGGGGCGGGCGTGTAGGGGTCGGGGTCGTCGATGACGGGGTCGGTGAGGATGGAGATCCGCCAGACGAGCGCCTGGCACGGGTCGACGTCGTCGTCGGCGATCGGGCCTGCGAGCAGATTCTCGACGGTGGTGCCGCGGGCGATGGCGTGGTCGACGGTGGTGACCAGCGCTGGCCACCACGGGCTGGCCTGCAACGTGTCGGCCGTGTCCTGGCCGACGAGGTCGGCGAGCCGGGGGGTCCACGAGGCGATGTGGTGGTGGCCGGACTCGGCCTGCGCGGCCACCGCGGGAGACAGTCGACCGATGATGCGCCACCACAGGGCAGCTGCCGCGTGGTCGTCAGGGAGGGGCCCTTCGGCCAGTGCGCGGTGCAGGACCTGCGGGGCGTCGAGACCGGCGCGGGACAGGGCGGAGAGCCGCTCGGCGAGGACCGGGACGAACGGGTCCCGCGTGCTGTCGGTGAGCGCGCGGTCGAGCAGGGGCTGCCACTCGGCGAGCGCCGGGGTGTGGTGGGTGGCCAGGCGGGCGTCCAGCGCCTGCTGGTACCGGGCGGCGGCCTTACCGAGCTGGGGAGCTCCGGTGGGGCGCCGGTCGCTGTCGGGCACCCCGGTGGCCGCGCGCCACACGGCGACGTCGACGAGCAGATCGTCGCCGGGGCGACGTTGCCCGGTGCGGGCCCACTGCGGTGTTGACTCGTCCGATCGTGCCTGCTCGGTGACCTGCTGGGTGAGGTCGCGCACCTGGGCGGCGCGGGCGGCCAGGTACGGACCCCACTGCGGGTCCTCGCGCAGCGACGCGGGGATGCCGGGCAGCCAGGGCAGGGGTCCGGTGCCGGCGTTGCGCAGGCCGGTGTCGTCCAGCCGCCAGTCGAGCACCGCGGCGACGTCGCCGGCGGTGTCCAACTCGCGCGCACCCGCGGCGGCGCGGAGGTGGGCGACAGGGTCACGCTCCTGCGCCGCGAGGAGGAGCAGGTGCGCGCGGAGGGTCGGCCACGCCGCCGCCTGGGTCAGCTCGGGCACGACGACATCCGCGGCGCGGTCCAGGCGAGCGACCTGCTGGGGGCCGAGCAGTTGCTCGGCGCCGACGTACAGGGAGTCGACGTACCGGACGGCCGCCTGGCCCAGCAGGGTGGCGGGGTCGTCGGCGACGCGGCGGGTGGTGTGGGCGGACTTGGCGGACTCGTCACTCGCGAGGATGCGCTCGAGCAGGTCGGTCGCGGTCAGTGGGTGGACGTACTCGGGGCGGATGACGTTGTGCTCATCGCCGTCGCCGACGACCTCGAGGTACAGATGGTTGGCCGCCTTGCCGCGGGTCACCGCGGTGTAGGTCAGCTGCCTGGACTCCTGCCCGGTCAGCAGGGTGTGGCTGGTGTCCGCCGTGACGCCCTGAGCGGTGTGGATCGTCGTGGCGTAGCCGAGGTCGACCGAGGTGCGCACGTAGTCCGGCGGCAGGTCGACGCTGCACCCGCTGGTCGTGTGTCGGACGGTCAGAGCCCCGGTGGGGTGCACGGCGGTGACCTGCCACCGGTCACCGTTCTTGACCCAGTCCGTGCCGGTCACGCGCAGCTGCCGGTTGTTTGCCCGGGTGAGGACGGTGTCGCCGGCCGAGGCGGTCGACCCGTCGGCCAGGTGCACGGTCTGGTCGGGTATCTGGCCGTCGACCCGGTGGGCGCGGGCGCGGTCGTTGAGCTCGCCGACGAGCTCGCGGGTCGGGGCGAGCATGACGGCGTCGCGGCCGTTCTCGCGGTCGGTGCGCCAGGCGTCGAAGACATCGTCGGTGAGGGTGGTGAGGTCTCCGACGTGGACCCGGCGCTGGTCGAGGTAGAAGCCGAGGGACTCGGGCAGTCCGTCGCGCAGGGCCAGGGAAGCGGCGCCTTCGGCGGGGTCGGCGAAGCGCATCAGCTCGGTGAGATGCAAGGCACCATGCGTGGCGCGCACGTCGCGCAGCACGCCGCCCGCACCGACGGCGGACAGCTGCTGGTCGTCGCCGACCAGCCGCACCGACCCGCCGCGCACGGTGACGAACTCGATCAGGCGGTCCAGGGAGAGGGTGTCGGCCATGCCGGCCTCGTCGATGACGACGAGGCTCGCCGGGCCGATGCGCCGCGCCCAGCCCGGCAGGTGCTCCGGATCGTGGTCCAGGTGCCAGAGGAGCTTGGCCACGGTGTCGGTGCGGGCGGCGATGGCCTCGCCCAGCACCGTGGCGGCGGTCGCAGACGGTGCCAGCCCGATGACGTCGCCACCGCCGCCGGTCCAGGCGGCGGTCAGGGCTCGCATCGCCGTGGTCTTGCCGGCGCCGGCGGGGGCGATCGCGAGCTGGACCCGAGCGCCGGAGGTGGCCATCTCGGTGACCAGGGCGGCCTGCCCGGCGTTAAGCGGCAGACCGTCCGCGGCGGACTGCGCGAGGGCCCGGTCGACGGCAGCGGGGGTGGCGCGGGTGCCGTCGCGCTGCCCGGCGTGGGCAACGATGCGCGCTTCGGCGGCGAGCAGGTCGGCGGAGGTGTAAAGGGTGGACCCGGCGACGGTGTAGACGGATGCGCCGTCGCTGCGGCGCAGTGCGGCAGGGGTGTCGAGGTCCCGTTCGGTGCGGGTCAGCGACACCGAACGGCGGGTCAGGACCTCGTCGACCAGGAGCCCGACGACGCGTTCGACGTCGGGGGTGCGCACGTCGGTGCCGCGGACCCGGCGCTGGGCCTCGGCCTCGACGTGCGAGCGCTGCCAGTACGAACGGTGTGTCTGCAGCGTCTGCTGGATGGCGGTCGCGGTCTCGCGGATCCACGCGGCATCGACCCGGCGGGCGGGCGCCGCGGCCGGGTGAAGGGTGCGATGCAGCATCGTCTGAACGCCGCGCTCGCCGCCGAGGACCTGCCGGGCCTGAGCTGCCCAGGTGGCCCGCTGCTCGGCGAGGCTGCGCGGTTCGTGCTTGCCTTGCCGGGTCTCCAGAGTTGCCTGCTGGGCCAGTTGCACGGACTCCACGGGTGTGGGTGGGCGGCCGTGGGTGGCCTGGAACGCCGTAGCCAGCTCAGCGCGGCGGGCCTCGATGCTGGCTCGTCGGGCGGACCAACGGGTGGCCAGGCCAGGGTCGAGGCCGACGACCTCGCGGACCGGACGTTTGCGCGGGTCGTCGCCCGGCCGGGGCTCGAACCGGACGCCGAGGGTGTCGGTGAGGTGGCGTTCGAGGGCAGTGTTGTAGGTCTCGGACGCGGCGACGGTGGCCGCGAACATCAGCCGCCCGTCGATGGCGAGCCAGCGGCCGGTGTCGCGGGTCTGGACCTTGTTGGCGACGGCGACGTGGGTGTGCAGGTCCGGGT
>Ga0255334_1000750_pt1 | contig 20324 bp, 21 predicted proteins | sample EtOH5_35cm_T3_12_FD_202080 | JGI IMG/M metagenome (GOLD analysis project Ga0255334, IMG submission 202080) | Sandy soil microbial communities from University of British Columbia, Vancouver, Canada - EtOH5_35cm_T3_129 | ecosystem: Engineered > Artificial ecosystem > Sand microcosm > Unclassified ...
CGCCCCGCTGCGCATTCCGCCGCTGCGCGAGCGCGGTGAAGATGCGCTGATGCTGTTCCAGCATTTCGCCGATGAAGCCAGTGCTCGCCATGGCTTGCCGCCCCACGAACTGCAACCTGGGCAACGGGCGCTGCTGCTGCGTCACACCTGGCCGGGCAACGTGCGGGAATTGCAAAACGCCGCCGAACGTTTCGCCCTGGGCCTCGAACTGGCGCTGGACAACAACGCGCCGGATGGCACGGCGGGCACAACGGTTGAAGCGGTCAGCGGCGGCTTGAGCGAGCAGGTGGAAAACTTCGAGAAAACGCTGATTGCCGCCGAACTGGCGCGCTCTCACAGTTCGGTGCGCAGCCTCGCCGAAGCCCTCGGCATTCCGCGCAAAACCTTGCACGACAAACTGCGCAAGCACGGGCTGAATTTCGCCGACCACCACCCGAGCGACGAACTCGATTGATCGACCGTCAAACCGTCCTCTTCAAACAAAAGGCCCCGTCATGAACCGCGACAGTCGTCACCTGGAATCAGTCCTCCACCGCGACATTCCCCTGACGCAAGCCATGGGCATCAAAGTGCTCGACTGGCACGACCAGCAACTGCGCCTGCACTTGCCGCTGGAGGCCAACGTCAATCACAAAAGCACCATGTTCGGCGGCAGTCTGTACTGCGGCGCGGTGCTCGCGGGTTGGGGCTGGCTGCATTTGCGTTTGCGCGAAGAAGGCATTGAAGACGGGCACATCGTGATTCACGAAGGGCAAATCAGCTATCCGCTGCCGGTGACCATGGACGCGACCGCGATTTGCCAGGCGCCGAGTGTGGCGGTGTGGAAGAAGTTTCTGGCGATGTATCAGCGCTATGGAAGAGCGCGGTTGACGCTGCATTCGCGGATTGTGAATGCAGGAAGTGAAGAGGATGCGGTGACCTTTACCGGGCAGTACGTCCTGCACCGGTAAGCCTCTGTAGGAGCCAGCTTGCTGTCGATCCAGACAACGCGGTGTATCAGAGACACCGCATCGCTGGCCAGCCAACGCTAAAGTTTTTCGTATGTAACAACCACATCCGAGATGCCATCTAAAGCACGTTGGTTATTCACTTTATACTCCCCGCTCCTACAGAAAACCGAATCAGAGCCACCCAGTTCAATCGTCACTCTGTAGCCGTAAGCTTCTTGTCGCATCGAACAATGAGTTTGATTGCTAAATGCCTGTCCGGTGGCCCGCGGCTGATGAGTGACTGACGTAACACCTAATAATTCTTGTTGGCCTGCTACTTCGATTAAAGGCCAAACGTTGATATCAAAATTTTCCGTCGAGGTGATCACCAAATCCTCATCACCATGATTGATTTGCCCGTTGACCTTCAACAATATCATACCTTCTGGAGGGGACTTGATCGTTACTGTCCCGGCAGAAACGCTCCCCATACAAAATGAAAGTCCGACGAACAAAGCAACATATTTAATATTCATTCTAAAAGTTTCCCACTGCATCAATTACAAGACTGCCACATATAACTCAACAGAAAGAAATACATGCTGACAACCAAACGAAAGTATCGTTTTTTCTTGCGCCAACCAATGCAAGTTGACAATTGAATACTAGCACCCCGCCAAAAATCTAAAACTTTTAAAACATTGCAACATATGAAAAAGCAGTAGCACTACAGCGCTGTTTACAGCCAACTGATTACTTTGAGCTCAACAATAATAACTGTTCCCGCCAAGACGCGTTGGCTGGCAACGCAATGAAATAGTTATTCCGTAAAGATTCCCGCGCGGGGTAGGTAAACGGCACGCCACTCAACTCCAGCACCTCACCACCCGCACCTTCCAAAACACCTTGGGCCGCCGCCGTATCCCACTGCGAAGTCGGCGCCAGACGCGGGTAACAATCCGCCGCCCCTTCCGCCAACAAACAAAACTTCAGCGAACTGCCGATGTTGGCCAGTTGCAGCTCACCCAAGCTGTCGCTCAACCCAGCGAGCAAGCGTTCCTGCTCAGGGCTCGAATGCCGGCGGCTGGCGACGACCGTGAAGGCCTCGCCCGGGGCGGGCACGGTGCGAACCTGAATCGGCAGCGGCTCGGCGTCCTTATCACCACGCCACGCGCCCAGACCGGCACCACCGACGTAGAAGCGTCCATTGGTCGGCATCGACACCACGCCAAACACCACTCGCCCCTGCTCGATCAACGCAATGTTGACGGTAAATTCTTCGCTGCCAGAGATGAACTCCTTGGTACCGTCCAGCGGATCGACAAGCCACCAGCGCTGCCAACCGGCACGTACGCTCTGCGAAATGTTGGCATCTTCTTCGGACAACACCGGGATGCTCGGGTCCAGCGCGGTCAGCCCGGCCAGAATCAGATGATGAGCGGCCAGGTCGGCAGCGGTGACCGGTGAATCGTCGGCCTTGGCGGTCACGGTCGTGCCGGTGCGCCAGAACGGCAGGATCGCGTCGCCAGCCTTCAATGCCAGTTCAATCACTGGCGCCATCAATGGATGAGGGAAAATCATGGCAGGAACACTCCGCGCTGGGTCAGCAAATCTCGGGTCAGGTACAGCGCCGCCAAGGCACGGCCCTCGGTGAATTTCGGGTTCTGGGCCAGGGCCGACAGCTCTCGCAGGTTGATCTTGTCCACGCGCATCGGTTCAGGCTCGTCGCCTTCAAGCCGTTCTTCGTACAGATCGGTGGCCAACACCACCTGAATCTTCTGGCTCATGTAGCCCGGCGACAAGGACAGCTCGGTGAGGTGTTCCAGTTGTCGCGCGCCATACCCGGCCTCTTCCTTGAGCTCACGCTCGGCCGCCGCCAGCACGTCTTCACCCGGCTCGATCAAGCCTTTGGGCAGCGACATCTCGTATTCATCGGTGCCGCCGCAATATTCCTCGACCAGCACCGCGTGATCTGCGTCGAGCATCGCCACGATCATCACCGCGCCATACCCGGCGCCTTTGCCGACCAGCCGCTCATAGGTGCGCTCCACGCCATTGGAAAAGCGCAACTTCAGCTCTTCGACGCAGAACAAGCGGCTGGTGGCGACAATCTCGCGGGCGAGGATGGTGGGTTTCTGGCGCATGAAAAGCTCCTTGGCGTGAACGCGTTACTATACCCGGCCTATCCTGATTGTTGACCTCGGATATCTCTTTTACCGCTGGAGAAGTTTTTTATGTCCCTGCTGCCCTGGCGAGACATCGACACCGTTCTGCTCGATATGGACGGCACGCTGCTGGACCTGCACTTCGACAACCATTTCTGGCTGGAACACTTGCCCCAGCGTTACGCCGACTTGCACGGGGTGAGCCGGGCCATGGCCGAGATGGAATTGCAGCCGCTGTTTGAACGCCATGCCGGCCAGTTGCAGTGGTATTGCCTGGACTTCTGGAGCGCCGAACTGAAGCTGCCGGTGCGTGAGCTGAAACTGGAAACCGCACACCTGATCGCGTTGCGCCCGGACGCGGATACGTTCCTTGCGGCGATCAAGCAGGCCGGCAAGCGGGTGGTGATGATCACCAATGCACATCGGGATTCGCTGTCACTGAAACTGGAACGAATTGAACTGGCGCCGTATTTCGAGCGGTTGATCAGCTCGCATGATTACGGTTTTCCCAAAGAGAATCCTCAGTTCTGGCAGGCATTGCAGACGGATATCGGGTTTGATCCGGCGCGCAGTCTGTTCATCGACGATACGTTATCGATCCTGCGCAGTGCGCGGGATTTTGGGGTCGCGCATTTGTTGGCGGTGAAGGAGCCGGACAGCCGCAAGGGGCCGAAGGACACGGCGGAGTTTGCGGCGGTGGTTGATTATCGGGAGTTGATTGCGGGGCTGTAGACCGAGTCGCGCCTTTCGCGGGCAAGCCCGCGAAGGCCATAACGCGGTCTTGAGCCCTACTCAGGAATCCGCAACGACTGCCCCGGATAAATCTTGTTCACATCCTTGAGCATCGGCTTGTTGGCTTCGAAGATTTTTTGATACTTGTTGGCATCGCCATACACACGCAAGGAAATCGCGCTAAGGGTGTCACCCTTCACAACCGTGACAAATTTCGCGGCGACGACCGCAGGCCCGGTCACCGTAATCTGATCATCCACGCTGCCGACACCGGCGATATTGCCCACCGCCAGCAGGATTTTTTCCTTCTCTTCCTGGGTCGCCACCTCACCGGTCACCGTGACTTTGTCGCCATCGACCGTCGCCTGCACATTTGGATTACCCAGGCCGACCTTGCTGATGTGTTCCTTCAACTGCTCGCTGGCATTGGCGTTACCCGGCGTCAGCAAATCGATAAGCTTTTCGCCTGCTTCCTTCACAAAGCTAAAAATACTCATGGTGCACTCTCCTTGGTTTTTGGTTCCAGACGCAAAAGCCTAGACCAAGGTTGCAACACCCGGTTCCTACCCGACCAATGACGCCGCTTGCCCCCAGGCGCTAGAATCCCGGCCTACCCGCGCCCTGGAGCGAAGATGGACATCAAGCAGCTGAAATTCCTCATCGCCCTCGACGAAACCCGGCATTTCGGTCAGGCCGCTGCACGTTGTCACGTCACTCAGCCGACCCTGTCCATGCGCTTGCGCAGCCTTGAAGAAGAACTCGAGTTACCGTTGGTCAACCGTGGTCAGCGCTTCGAAGGCTTCACCGCGCCGGGCGAGCGGGTGCTGGCGTGGGCGCGCACGGTGCTCGCGGCCTACGACGGCTTGCAGGCCGAAGCCGCCGCCTGTCGCGGTAACCTGGTCGGTACGCTGCGTCTGGGCGTGGTGCCGTTGTCGAGTTTCGACCCGCTGCCGCTGCTGCAACGCTTGCACGGCGAACACCCGAACCTGCGCTTCGAACTCTCGGCGCTGAGCTCCGAGCAGATCCTCGAACAACTGGCGAACAATCGCCTGGATCTTGGCGTGTCGTACCTGGAGCGTCTGGACGCCGAACGTTTCGATTCCCTGGCGTTCAGCGAAACCCGCATGGGCCTGCTCTACGATCAGCGCTTCTTCACCTTCGGTGAGGCGCCGCTGAGCTGGGAGTCGCTGATCGAACTGCCGCTGGGCATGCTCACCAGCGGCATGCATTTCCGCCAGTCCATCGACCACAATTTCCACAGCCGCGGCCTTACTCCGCAGCCGTTGTTGCAAACCGATGCCGTGCATCAACTGTTACAAGCTGTTCATGGCGGGTTGTGTTGCGCCGTGATGCCGCTCGAAGGCGGCCTGGAAAACCTGACAGACCATCTGCGCCTGCAACCGATCGAAAACGCCCAGACCCTCGGCCGGCTGGGGCTGATCATGCGGCGCAGCGCACCGCGCTCGGCGTTGGCGGAGGCCTGTTTTGCGATCTACCAACAATCAATGACAAGCTCTTGATCGACGCCATCTATCGGCAGATCAGTAATAGCGATTAGACGCGACAACTTGTCGCGCATAGGCTTAAAGCTGACCAAACCGTCGGTGATGCCCCCATGAACGCCAAGCGTCCTGTTTGCGCGACGCCAGCCCTCGAAACGCCCGCGCCCGCCGCCAGCCAAACGTACAGTTACAGCGATTTTCAATACACCGAATCGGCCAGCACCGCGCTCGCCGAGGAAGTTGCGTTGGCGATTGCCTATAACGGTATCAGTCAGGCAGTGATGCTGGTGACGCCGACAGACCTGGAAGACTTCATCGTCGGTTTCAGCCTCGGCAGCGGCATCATCGAAGACGCCTCTGACATTTATGACCTGCAACTGAGCGGTTCGGGGTCGGCACAGTACGCGCAAGTGACCATCGCCAACCGCGCCTTCTGGAACCTCAAGCAACAGCGTCGGCAACTGGCCGGCACCAGCGGTTGCGGGCTCTGCGGCGTGGAAGCGGTCGAGCAGGCTCTGCCAGACCTCAAAGTGTTGCCCGGTGCGCCACTGCCGCCCGCCGAATGGCTCGACGGTTTGCGCCAGCGTATCGGCGCGTTCCAGCCGCTCGGCCAGCATTGCGGCGCGGTGCATGCGGCGGTGTTCATGAACGCTCATGGCGAATTGCTGCTGGGTCGCGAAGACATCGGCCGGCACAACGCGCTCGACAAGCTGATTGGCGGGCTGATCCGGCAAAAGATCCCGACCACTGGCGGCCTGGCGATTGTCACCAGTCGTTGCAGCCTCGAATTGATCCAGAAAGTACTGCGCGCAGGCATCCAGACCCTGGTCAGCCTGTCGTCGCCCACGGGCCTTGCCGTGCAATGGGCCCGTCGTCACAACCTGAACCTTATCCATCTGCCACAGAAGAATGCGCCGCGGGTCTACAGCCCGGCTTTGGAGAATCAAGCGTGAGTCAACACCGTCAAGCCGACCAGAAACCCGTCCCCCGCTATAAGCCCTACAAGGGCCCAGCCGGTGGCTGGGGCGCACTGATCAGCGTCGCCCAGGCCTGGTTGACCAGCGACAACGCGCTGAAAAACCTGCGCATCATGCTCAAGACCAACCAGAACGGCGGCTTCGACTGCCCGGGTTGCGCCTGGGGCGATTCGCCGGAAAAGGGCATGGTGATGTTCTGCGAGAACGGCGCCAAAGCGGTGAACTGGGAAGCGACCAAACGGGCCGTCAACCCGGCATTCTTCGCCAAACACAGCGTTACCTCGCTGCTGGAACAAAGCGATTACTGGCTTGAATATCAGGGGCGCCTGACCGAGCCGATGCGCTACAACGCCGAAACCGATCGCTACCAACCGATCAGCTGGGATGACGCCTTCACCCTGATCGCCAAACATCTGCGCGGTTTGTCGAGCCCGGACCAAGCCGAGTTCTACACCTCGGGACGTGCCAGCAACGAAGCGGCTTTCCTCTATCAGTTGTTCGTGCGCGCCTATGGCACCAATAATTTCCCCGACTGTTCGAACATGTGCCACGAGGCCAGCGGTGTCGCGTTGGCGCAGAGCGTTGGCGTCGGTAAAGGCACCGTGACCTTCGACGACTTCGAACACGCCGACGCGATTTTCGTCTGGGGCCAGAACCCCGGCACCAACCACCCACGGATGCTCGAGCCGCTGCGTGAAGCCGTGAAACGTGGCGCGCAGGTGGTGTGCATCAACCCGCTGAAAGAGCGTGGACTGGAACGTTTCCAACACCCGCAACACCCGATCGAAATGCTCACCAACGGCGACAAACCGACCAACACCGCCTATTTCCGTCCGGCCCTGGGCGGCGACATGGCGGTACTGCGCGGCATGGCGAAATTCCTGCTGCAATGGGAGCGCGACGCGCAGAAAGCCGGTGAGCCTGCCGTGTTCGACCACGACTTCCTCAATGAACACAGTGTCAACGTGCTGGAGTACCTGGGTACCGTCGACGATACGCCGTGGGAGCAGATCGTCGAGCAGTCCGGCCTGACGCTGGTGGAAATCGAGCAAGCGGCGCGCATGTATGCCAAAGGCAAGAACGTGATCATGTGCTGGGCGATGGGTATCACCCAACATCGCCATTCGGTCGCGACCATCCAGGAAATCGCCAACCTGATGCTGCTGCGCGGCAACATTGGTCGCCCCGGCGCCGGCCTGTGCCCGGTGCGTGGCCACAGTAACGTGCAAGGCGACCGCACGATGGGCATCAACGAGCGTCCGCCGGTGGCGTTCCTCGACTCCCTGGAACGTCGCTTCCAGTTCAAGGTGCCGCGCGAAAACGGTCATAACGTGGTCGAGGCGATTCATGCCATGGCCGAAGGTCGTGCAAAAGTGTTCATCGCTCTGGGCGGTAACTTCGCCCAGGCCACACCAGACAGCACGCGCACCTTCCAGGCTCTGAGCAACTGCGACCTGACCGTACAGATCAGCACCAAGCTCAACCGCAGCCATTTGGCTCACGGCAAGGAAGCACTGATCCTGCCGTGCCTGGGCCGCACCGACATCGATATCCAGACCGAAGGCCCGCAAGCGGTGACCGTGGAAGATTCGTTCAGCATGGTCCACGCCTCCAACGGCCAGTTGCAGGCGTTGTCGAACCAGATGCGCTCCGAGCCTGCGATCATCGCCGGTATCGCCGCCGCGACCCTGGGCAGCAAGCCGGTGGACTGGAACTGGCTGGTGGCCGATTACTCGCGCATCCGTGACCTGATTGCCGATACGATTCCGGGCTTCAAGGACTTCAACGAGAAGATCAAGAATCCGGGCGGCTTCTACCTCGGCAACAGTGCCGGTTCCCGTCGCTGGAACACTGCGTCGGGCCGGGCGAATTTCCGTGCGAACGTCCTGCCCAAGGACCTGGTGCACGAGCGCACGCGCTCCACAGGCGTGTTGCCGGACCTGATCATGCAGTCGATGCGTTCCCACGATCAGTACAACACCACCATTTATGGCCTCGACGACCGCTATCGCGGCGTGAAAGGTCAGCGTGATGTGTTGTTTGTGAACGAGGCGGATATTATTCGACTGGGGTTCAAACCGGGACAGAAGGCCGACATCGTTTCGATCTGGGACGATGGCCGTGAGCGTCGGGTGAAAGGCTTCACGCTGCTGGCGTTTGATATTCCTGCGGGGCAGGCTGCTGCGTACTACCCGGAAGTGAATCCGCTGGTGCCGCTGGAGAGCACAGGGGATGGCAGCCATACGCCGACGTCGAAGTTTGTGGCGATCCGGTTGGAAGCGGCGAGTGAGATCGGGTTGATTTTGGCGAAGTCTGCTTAACTCGGCAGCAGGTCTGGCCTCTTCGCGGGCAAGCCTCGCTCCTACAGATCAGTAGTGATCTCACGGTCACGGCAAAACCTGTAGGAGCGAGGCTTGCCCGCGAAGGCATCCGACACGACTACACCTGTATCCGCACCGCCCGATTACTTTCCAATCGCCCACAAAAAAGGCCGTTTTTTCACAAAAACGGCCATTCCGAAGTAACTAAAGACCGGCGAAAAACACTTAAGTTCCAGCTAAAAAACAGTAACTTATAGAAATGTGCTGAAGTCGTGTTACTCGTCGGATTTCGATTGTCAGCCTTACGACACAGCCTCAGGATCGCGCCGTCATCCCCTTGAGGTTCCTCAAATGAAGTTCTCCTCGATTCTCTTGTTGTCCCTTGGCCTGGTCAGTGGCTTCGCTTCTGCCGGAGGCACCACCGAAGCAGGTGTGGGCGGCGCATTGGGCGGGGTTTTGGGCTCGGTCGTCGGTCAATCGTTAGGCGGCAACACAGGTTCAACCATTGGCGCAGCCTTGGGCGGTGCGGGTGGTAGCGCAGTCGGCGCAGACAAACGCAGCCGTGGTGAAGCAGCCATTGGCGGTGCGTTGGGCGCAGCGGGCGGTAACGTGGTCGGCCGCAGCATGGGCGGCACCACCGGCAGCCTGATCGGCTCCGCAGCAGGCGGCGGCGCCGGTGGCGCGCTGGGTAACTACATGGGTAACAAGAGCGATGACGACGATGATGATCGTCGTGGCCATGGCGATCGCCGTTACTACCGTGATGGTCACCATGATCGTGGCCACCACTACGGTCACCGCAAGCACAAGCATCGCTATCGCGACTGAGGCTTGAATCGCCTCGCTTACCGGTAGATCAAAAAATCGCAGCCCTCGGGCTGCGATTTTTTTTTGCCCCTCAAACCACCAACCGCTCCAGCGCCCCGCGTAAACCGACAGGAATCGCCACCGGCTGATTCGACGTCCGATCCACAAACACATGCACGAAACGCCCCGCCGCACAGGCTTCGTCTTCGCCGGCCTTGAACACCGCCAGCTCGTATTGCACAGAGCTGTTGCCCAACTTGCCCACCCGTAAACCGATCTCGATCCGGTCGGGGAAAGCGATGGAGGCAAAGTAATCACACGCCGAACTCACGACAAAACCCACGACTTCGCCGTCATGAATATCCAGGCCGCCGACTTCGATCAGATAAGTGTTCACCGCTGTGTCGAAGAAGCTGTAGTAGGTGACGTTGTTGACGTGACCGTAGGCATCGTTGTCGTGCCAGCGAGTGGTGATGGGCTGGAAATGCGGGTAATCGGTGCGTTGGGGCGTCGGGTTGGACATCAATGTCGGTTCCTTGAGTGGGACTGCGAGTTTAAGGCGAAAACCGCGTTATCGTTCTTCGCGAGCAAGCCCGCTCCCACAAGGGATCGTGGTTCATCCACAAACTCTGTGTTCACAGAAGATCAACTGTGGGAGCGGGCTTGCTCGCGAAGGCGCCGGCACAGGCGCTGGGCCAATCACCTGTCAGCAAACCCCTTCCCCACCGCCGCCAACTCCCCAATCAACCGCGCCGGCTGCCAGTGATCGCCTTGCCGGGTTTCAAGCGCCAACAACCGCTGATGAATATCCGCCAACCCCTGCTGATCCGCCCAGGCCATCGGCCCGCCCTTGTCCGCCGGAAAGCCATAGCCGTTGAGGTACACCAGGTCGATGTCGTGCGCCGATTCGGCAATCCCTTCCTGAAGAATCTTCGCCCCCTCGTTGACCAGTGCCAGCAAACAGCGCTCCAGAATTTCCTCAGGCCCGATCTCGCGACGCTGGAAGCCCAATCCTTCGCTGACTGCCAGCACCAGCGCATCCACCTCCACATCGTGCTCAGCCTGGCGACTGCCCGCTTCGTAGTGGTAATAACCGTTGCCACTCTTCTGGCCGAAACGCCCCAGTTCGCACAGGCGGTTATCCACCTGAACCTGCGGCGCATCCTGACCGACACCGGCCAGTTCCCGCGCGCGCCATTGCAGGTCGATACCGACCACATCGAACATGCGAAACGGCCCCATCGCGAAACCGAAGCCCTGCAGCGCCGCATCCACCTGATAGGGATAAGCGCCCTCAAGCAGCATCTTGCGCGCTTCGAGCACATAGGTATTGAGCATGCGATTGCCGATGAAGCCCTCGCAGTTGCCCGACACGACGCTGACCTTGCCCATGCGCTTACCCAGTTCCAGCGCGGCATCCAGCACTGCCGGCGCAGTCTGTGCGCCACGAACGATTTCCAGCAATTTCATGATGTGCGCCGGGCTGAAGAAGTGCAGGCCCAGCACTTGTTGCGGACGGCGAGTGGCCGCGGCGATCGCGTCGATATCCAGCGCCGACGTGTTGCTGGCGAGAATGGCTTCGGGCTTGAGCAGGCCATCCAGTTCGCGGAATATTTTCTGCTTGAGCTCAAGGTTTTCGTACACCGCTTCAATCACCAGATCGACATCGCGGATCGCCGCGTAATCGGCAGCCGCCGAGATCCGTGCAACACGAGCGTCGGCCTCGGCCTGATCGATACGCCCCTGACGCACGTTGTGCGCGCAGGTCTCGGCCACGGTGGCCAGAGCCTGCTCAAGCATCTGCGGATTGTTATCGACCCACTGCACCGGCACCCCGGCGTTGGCCAGGCACATGACAATGCCACGGCCCATGGTGCCCGCCCCGATCACGGCGGCGCGCTGAATGTTGAACGGTGTCTGGCTCATGGTTGTTCTCTTGTTGGCGATCCAAAGACAGCCCTCACCATAGTCAGCCACCGGGCTTTTTAGAAATTTATTCCTGTGATGGGGGACATTCAGCGGATGGATGCGCCTCAGCCAGACACTGAGATCCCTGTGGGAGCGGGCTTGCTCGCGAAAGCGGTGTATCAGCCGCCATCAATGTTGAATGAAAAACCGAATTCGCGAGCAGGCCCGCTCCCACAAGGTCACCGTTCATTTGGGTAAATGCGCTTCAGCCCACCCTCGCACTTCGCCATACGGATAATCCTCCAGCACCCCAAACCCCGAAATCGAGCGTACCTTGAGCTTGGTAAACAGCGGCACACTGATCCCGCACAAAAACCGCGTCACGCGCTCGGCTGAGGGAATACTGCCGACGTGCTGTTCATGCTTGTGGATAAAATCACCGCACAGCGCCTCGAAGTTTTTATCCACAAGCGCCGGCAACTCGGGTGGTGCGGGCAATCGCGCCACGTTCCCGTGACACACCGAACAATGCCCGCACTGCTGCGGCGCGTTTTCGTCGCCGAAATACTCGGCCAAGCGATAACCCAGGCAGACGTCAGTGGCGAACAGATCCAGCATGGCGTGGATCCGCGCGATCTCGGTGCGTTCGTGCTGGGTGAAACAGGCATGCAGTTCGGCACTCAACGCCTGACTGTCGAAGTCCGTTTGCAACAGGCTGTAGACCTCGGTCATCTGCTTGCTTTCCAGCTCGACCCAGCCTTTCTCCTGGAAATAATCCAGTGCCTTGACCACCCGATCGCGCTCGGCCCGGTGCTGCTCGTACAACGCATCGAAATTAACCGTGGCCCAGGTCCGCGCCCGAGTGGACGTCTGGATGATTGCTGCCACGAAGTCCTTGCGCTCACCTTCGAAGCGGGCGAGCACGTCTTCCGGCTCCTGCAAATACTTGAAACGGTATTCGGCGTAATAGGCGTAACGCGGGGCGATGATTCCACGCAGCTCCAATTGCACCAGCAAGGTCTTGAGCGGTAGCTGGCGGATATTGCTCTGGTCCGCCAACGGCCCCAGCAGAAACTCCCATTGCCCCTCAGGCGCAGTGGCTTGCAATTCGTCGAGCACGTGACGGATGCCTTCCAGTTCCGGCGTGTCGCCGTAGACGAAGTTTTCCAGCACGTTGAGGCTGTCGCGGTTGGCCAGTACCAGGCAGTCCGATGGCTGTCCGTCACGCCCGGCGCGACCGATTTCCTGACTGTAGTTTTCGATGGATTTGGGCAGGTCGAAATGCACCACGTTGCGGATGTCACTCTTGTCGATGCCCATGCCAAACGCGATGGTCGCGACGATGCAATTGGACTGTCCGCCCATAAAGCGCTTTTGAATCGCTTCCCGTTGTTCATGGGGCAAACCGGCGTGATACGCCTCGGCCTGCACGCCGTTACGCCCCAAGTGTTCGGCGATGTGCTCGGCGGTTTTCTGCAGGGTGACGTAGACGATACTCGGCTGGCCGGGACGTTCACGCATCCATTCGACCAGGCGTCGGCGTTTGTCGGGACCGCGCACCGGCTCCACCAGTAAATTGAGGTTCGGCCGATAGAAGCCGGTGGTGACCACGTCTTCAGGGGCGATGGCGAATTTGGCCTGCATATCCGCGATCACTTTCGGGGTCGCAGTGGCGGTCAGCAGCAACGCTTGAGGGATGTTGAACTGACGCTGGTAGTCCGGAAGCTTGAGGTAGTCGGGGCGGAAGTTATGACCCCACTCCGAGATGCAATGCGCCTCATCCACCACCATCAGTGAGATCGGCACTTGCTGCAAGAAATTGCGAAAGCGCTCGTTCTTCAGACGCTCCACGGAAATCATCAGAATCTTCAACTCGCCGGACTTGGCGCGGGCCATCACATCGCTGGCGTCGTCGCGGCTCTGGGCCGAATCGATACTGCCCGCCGCGATACCGTGTCGCTGCAGAAACGCCAATTGATCCTGCATCAACGCCAGCAACGGCGAGACCACCAGCGTCAGGTGCGGCAGCAACACCGCCGACATCTGGTAACACAGGGACTTGCCTGAACCCGTGGGAAAAATCGCCGCCGCCGAGCGCCCGGCCAACACCGCGCTGATCGCCGCCTCCTGGCCGGGCCGAAACTGTGGATAACCGAAAACCTGTTCCAGGGTGTTGTGCATAAGCTGTCACTCCGTTGACCGCTGCGAAACCCAAAGCCTAGCCGGCGATCGCAGCGAGTCGAGAAAAGGTCGGGGTCAAAAACGATACGGGATGATACAGCGGATGGTGCGGGGGGATGGCGGGGCTTGAGGAATTGGGCGATGGGCTGGCCTCATCGCGAGCAAGCCCGCTCCCACAGGTGATCTTCAGTGAAGCCGGGGGTTGTGTACGACCCAAAACCCTTGTGGGAGCGGGCTTGCTCGCGAAGAGGCCAGCAAAAACACTGCAAAAACATCGGGCAAACTCAGGGCACCAACACCGCCACCCGCAGCTGCTCATTCAATGCCTGCTCATGAAACACCTGACTCTTGCTCGCCCAAGCCGCATGAGCCGGGCTGATTTCGCCAGTGAACGCCGCCGCCAACTGACGCAAATCAGCGACGCTTCGCACACGCGGGCAGAACGGTTCGCCGTCGCAGTTCTGACTGGCATTGCGGTAGGTGGTCAGCAATCGATCCCACAAGCCATCACGAACCTGTCGCACAGACTTGAGCTTAACCGCCTGCACGCCCAAACGCTGCTTCAGACCCTGTTCGTCCAGCGCTTCACTGGCCAGCAGCGCCTTGCCGAACATCAACACATCGGCGCGGGACGCGGTGTCCATGTTCGCCTGAGTGGTGAGGGCGTCCGGCCAGCCGGTGCGGTCCATGTTGGCCAGCACCATCGAGTTACCCGCGTCAGCCGCGCCCGTCAAACGACAAACACCCGCCCATAACAACAAAACCGAGGCCATACGTAGCCACTGCATACCTAATTCCCTTTAAGTGCTTAACCAGGCATTTTCGAAATGCCCTACAGATTCTGGCGCGCACGATACAGAGGTTTGCTGCGCAGCGCCTGACAAACACGTAGGAAAATTCACCAGTAAGGGTTTTGATTAAAAAAACCTCGGGAAACGCGTAGGGCGAATGCCCGAAGACCAGTAAATCCCCTACAAGCTGTGTCGATTGCGGCCGTATTGCCGCATCGCGTCGTCCGCTTCATAGTTTTCGGCGCGGCTGAAACAGTGTCGGCCTGCCAGACTTCCTACAGGACTGACCCAGATGCAAGACCGCTATTGCCCACTCAAAAGCCGCTACAGCGACACCCCGGTCCTGGTCATTGACACCGAGGCCGACCCACACGAAATCCTCGACGCCGCCCGCCAACGCATCCGCGCCGCCAGCGACCTGCTCGAAACGCTGTACTGCCTGTGCTTCAAACAGGCGGACGCCAGCGACATCCCCAACATCGTCAACGCGCTCTACCTGCTGACCCAGGACGGCAACGAACTCCTCGAAATCGCCCGCCAACGCCTCCCGAAACTCACCGCAGGTTAATGCCCACCACAACCTCCTGTAGGAGCATGGCTTGCCTGCGAAGAACGATAACGCGGTGTGCCTGCATATAAATAAAGGAGAGAAATTCGCTTGGGGATAAGTCCGTAGGCAACGCCCTATCAGAGCTTCATCCCGGTCCTACAACAGAAGACTCCTTGTCGCCTATCGCCAACCGGCGACTCATACCTATAGTCGGATCGTCGCTGCCAAATCAGCGACTCGGGTTTGGTCACCTGAATTTGAGAGAAAACTTACGCATGCCCTTGTATGCTGCCGACTTATTTTGTGTCGGCACGCTTTATGGCGGCTGTGTTTGGGACGCTTCTGCGTACCCGGGTTTTCTCTCCCTGGTGACCAACCTGAACACAGTCCGCCACCCATCGTTTGGTCACGATGGCAGCGGTTCTCCAGATACATAAAAGAGAACAACCAAATGAATAAACTGAATCCATTCCCCGATCGCTACCGTCCACTCCAAACCAACCTCACCGATTCTCCGCCCCTGATCATCGATACAGAAGCCAACCCGCAAGACATCCTCGAAGCCGCCCTCCAGCGTGTCCGAGCCTCCAGCGAACTGCTCCGAACCCTGCACTGCCAAAGTTTCGAGCAAGGCGATCTCGAAGACATCCCCCACATCACTCACGCGCTCTATCTATTGACCCAAGACGGCTGCGACCTGCTCACAGTCGCCCAACAACGCATGATGGGCTGGAAAGCGCCAACCTAAGACACCGTGATCAGAGGGCATCCATCTCCGCAGTGAGCTGGCTGCCCGCGAAAAAGGATATTAATTCCTACATCCTTAATGGAGGCAAAAGATTGCAAACTATTATTGATTGCGTAGCATGCGAGCCAATGATCAGCCATGGGCTCCTTCTTATGACTACCGAAACGATCGATCACAGCGCGCTCGTCAAACTGGTCGAAAGCGGCGCTGTGAACGCCGCTCACATTTTCGCCAAGCACGGTGGGTGGGTGGTCCAAGTTCAACATGGATCAAAATTGCATTCCCTGACAGCGCAACGCAGCCAGCAAATTCGCCTGTTCAAGCGACTCGAAACTCTGGTGATCTATTTGCAAGGAATAGGCATCAATCATTTCGAAGTCGATACATCCGGCTATGACCCTTTACAGGTAAAAACCTATTCGCGCCCCGACCGTTCCGAGGCAATGAAGCAAGTTCACGAAGCGGCTGCTTACGAGGAGTGGTTCAAGAAACAGGTTCAGGCCAGCATTGATGATCCTCGGCCAAGCGTGAGCGACGAAGAAGCGCGCCGAATCTTTGCCGCCAAACGTGATGCCATCCGTCAACGGACGCGCTGATGCGGGTAATTTGGCGCCCCTCGGCGCTGACTGACCGGGATAACATCATGAATTACATTTGCCAGGACAACCCTGACGCGGCCCTTGTTTTAGACGAAATCTTTGAGCTCAAAGCAGAGCAAGCGCGCCAGCAACCAAAGCTTTATAGAAAGGGCAGAATTCCTGGCACTCATGAAATAGTCGCCACACCAAATTACGTTATGGTTTATGTGGTCTTGGCAAAAACGGTAGAAATAATGCGGATACTGCATGCGAGACGACAATGGCCGTGGTCACCCTAGAGTTGAGGGCTACAAGAGCTTGCGACAGATCAACTCAACTGCTTGTTACTTGAAAGGAGGCGCGGAGAGCAGCGGCGCCAGCCTTTCCTCCAACTGGATGCCATCATGAACCTCGCCCCCAACTTCCCCGACGACCACACCATGCACCTGCTCATGCAGTTGCTACACGAAGAACTCGGCCTGCCCGAACGCAAAACCATCAGCCTCGCCACCTCGATCAACTTCGATTTGAGCTGCGACGGCGCTGACGCCCGGCAACTGATGGAAGCGGTGGAAGAACAGTTCGGTATCGACTTCGTGGACTACGATGCCTATCGCTACTTTCAGCCGGAAGGGTTCGATGTGCTTCTCAAGCGAAGGGCAAAGGGTCGCGGCGAGAAAGTCCCACTAACCATTGGCATGCTTTACCAAGCCGTAAAGTCGCAACGCTGGGATACCCAAACGCTTGAAGGCCTCTAGTGGAGCGCATAAGTAGCATTATTCTGGCTGTTTATCGCAAATTTAGTTGGAATAATGGCAGTTTCAATAAACTACCTTCCTTGCGTGTCGGCAGCACCGTATGACCAGACAGCGCCTTGAAACTCATTGAGGCAGTCCAGCAAATCACCACACAAGTGCTATTATTCTGGCAGTTAACTTCTAAAAGCGAAGGAATAATGGCACATGGCTAAGAAAACAGCGCCCCTGCTGCCAGCCTCATCCAGACTGCTCGCAGAGTTTGGCGAACGACTGAAACTCGCTCGATTACGTCGCAGGCTGACAGCCAAGCAAGTCGCTGAGAGAGCAGGCATGTCACTGACAACGCTTCGCTCCCTTGAGTCCGGCGGCTCAGGCGTGACGATGGGGGCCTATGTTTCTGTGATGCAGGTCCTCGGCCTTGAGAAAGACTTGAGCAAGCTCGCCGAAGCGGATGAGTTGGGTCGCCAACTGCAAGATGCGCAATTGATTCCCCGAGCGAACGCAGCAACCAGTAAACGCCAACGAGTGCGCAACGTGACTTCAACGAAAGCGCCGTCCCCCATCCACGACAGGACGACTGAAGCACTGGAAAACCCTATCTCCGAATTGGATATCGAGGCTGATTTCCCATTGAACACCCAGTCCTTTTCCAGTTTGTTTGACGATAAAAAATCCAGACCCAAGACGGAGAAAAAATGACACTGATCGCGGTGTATGCCGATTGGGAATCGCTGAATGGGCCAAGGCGCCTTGGGTTCCTGCATGCCACTAAGGCTCGCGCTACCATCGTGTTCGAGTTTGAGTACGACACTGCCGCATTGACCGATCCCGAGTTGAACTTCACGACGCTGGATCCCCGCATCAGGCTCTTCGAAGGGCGACAATTCCCTGGACAGCACCAAACCCGCTTCGGTGTTTTTGCCGACTCAAGCCCGGATCGCTGGGGGCAATTGCTGATGAAGCGCCGACTGGAGCGGGACATTCGCGACGGCTTTGTGCCCAAGGGCAGCAAGCTGTACGAGTCGGACTTCCTGTTAGGTGTTCATGACCTCTATCGAGTCGGTGCTATCCGCTACAAGCTCAATGACGAAGGCCATTTTCTGGATGATCGAGATGGGTTGGCAGCGCCACCCTTTATCGAACTGCGTACGCTGGAGCAGGCAAGTCGAGCGTTGGAAAACGACCCGGACAACACCTCACTCGATGGGCGCGAATGGCTGAGAATGTTGATCGCCCCCGGTGGCTCACTGGGCGGTGCCAGGCCGAAGGCCAGCGTTGCTGACAAAAATGGTCACCTGTGGATCGCCAAGTTTCCGAGCACCCGGGACGACTATGACGTCGGCGGATGGGAATTCGTGGTGAATGTCCTGGCGAATCAATGCGGTCTGCGAGTGGCGAACGGTCTTGCGCAATGCTATGCAAGCGACCATCACTGCTTCATGGTCAAGCGCTTCGACCGCACCGCAACCGGTGGCCGGCTACATTTTGCCTCAGCCATGACCATGACCGATCGCGTGGACGGGGACGACGCATCCGTAGGTGCCAGCTATCTGGAGCTGGCAGAAGTACTCATGAAACACGGCTCGGAAACCGGCAAGGATCTTCGAGAGTTGTGGTCGCGCATCGTGTTCAACATCCTGGTCTCGAATACCGACGATCACCTGCGTAACCATGGATTCCTCCTGGATCCCGGTCGTGGCTGGCGACTGTCTGATGCTTACGACATAAACCCTGTGGCACACGCTGATGGGCTGAAGCTCAACATTACCGATGCCGACAATGCTTTGGATCTCGAACTCGCTCGCGAAGTGGCCGAGTACTTTCGGGTTGGCCGCGATGAGGCGACAGAGATCATTGAGCGTTTCCAGGGGGTGGTGAGCCAGTGGCCAAAAGTGGCCAACGCAGTGGGGCTGTCGAAGCGCGAGCAGGACAATATGGCGCCTGCATTCCGACTTTCGGGAAATTAATTTTCTGTGGCCATCAAGGCCGAACGCTGGAACACTCCGATGGCTGGAAGCGCCTCTGGCTTCTGCAGCACACACCTATAAGGACATAGCGTGGACGTACTGATGGGTTTACTCGCCGCCTTGCTGTGGGGTGGCACGGATTTTCTGGTGGGTTTGAATGCCCGCGCAGTGGGCGTCAAACGCGCGGTGTATTTCGGTCAGGCGCTGGGATTCAGCATCATGAGCCTGCTGCTGATGGCCTTCCCCGCGTTCATCCTCAAATCGATGTCGGCGCCACTCACTGTCTGGCTGATCGGCATTGTCGCCGCCGTGCTGACCGTGTCAGGTGCCCTCGCCTTATCCAAAGCGTTTGCCCTTGGCAAAGCGTCTATTGTTGCGCCACTGGTGACCTCTTACGGGGTAGTAACGACGTTGCTGTCCTGGGCCGGCGGTGAACAGATCAGCCTGATTCAACTGCTTTGCATTGCTCTGTGCGTGATCGGGGTCATTCTCTCCAGCATTCATTCCGACTCGAAGATTCCACACACGACTCAAGCCACCAGCTCCATTATCTATGCGCTGTTGGCCGCTGTTTTCTACGGCGCCAGCTTCTGGCTGCAAGGTCACTTCGTACTTCCAGTGCTTGGACCGGTGACGATGCTTTGGCTCGCGTATCTGATCGGACTGATCGTGCTGGTGGTCATGGTTCTGAAGATCGAGGATGGTCTGAAAATTCCGCCGTTGAAAAACTGCATGACGCTGACCGGCGCCAGCCTGATGAACCTGGGAGGATTTTCTTCATTCGCCTGGGGCGCGGTGGCTGGATCGGTTTCGGTAGTAACAGTGATCAGCACGCTATCCGGGGGAATCGCGGCGATCCTCGGATATGTGTTCTTCAAGGAGAGACTGGCGAAGATACAGGTGCTTGGCGTGGTTCTGGTATTGGTCGGCGCGTTCGTTTTACATCTGAAAACATGAATCCCGCCCACAAAAAAGCCGCCCTTAAAGGACGGCTTTTTCATTTCGCTAAACCAAGCCTTACAACTTCGGCCCAGCAGCCTTGATCGCGTCGCTCACGTCGAACTTCTTGAAGTTCTCAACGAACAACCCGGCCAGTGCTTTAGCGGCTTCATCATAAGCAGCCTTGTCAGCCCAGGTATTACGCGGGTTCAACAGGCCAGTCTCAACGCCCGGTACGGCCAGTGGCACGTCGAGGTTGATGGTGTCGAGGTGTTCGGTCTCGACACCGATCAACGCGCCGCTCTGGATCGCTGCGATCACGCCGCGCGTGGTCGGGATGTTGAAGCGTTTGCCGACGCCGTAGCCGCCGCCGGTCCAACCGGTGTTGACCAGGTAGACCTTGGAGCCGAAACCGCGGATGCGCTTGATCAGCAGTTCTGCGTATTCGCCGGCCGGACGCGGGAAGAATGG
>Ga0255334_1000751_pt1 | contig 20288 bp, 19 predicted proteins | sample EtOH5_35cm_T3_12_FD_202080 | JGI IMG/M metagenome (GOLD analysis project Ga0255334, IMG submission 202080) | Sandy soil microbial communities from University of British Columbia, Vancouver, Canada - EtOH5_35cm_T3_129 | ecosystem: Engineered > Artificial ecosystem > Sand microcosm > Unclassified ...
CGGATTGTTAGCATGTGAACATCGTTCCTGTAGTCGGTGCTGCAAATCTAAAGGCACAGCGGGCATAGGTGCCCGAAAGGCCGCATATTCTAAGGAATATCCGGACTTTTGCAAATGTCTTTTTCCGACGGTCTTTCGGCCGCCATCAAGATTTGCTATAGAGCCGTCGTTGAAAACGGCCAGTCAGCTCCCGCCAAGTGCGGGTTTGCTGGAGATCCCACTTCCGTGTGGGAGGTGCAAGGGCAAGCCCCCGCGTAAATTAATTACATTCTAGGCGCGCCGCCGCCGGGCAACATACCGCCCATGCCGCGCATCATTTTGGCCATTCCGCCTTTTGCGGAGAACTTCTTCATCATCTTCTGCATCTGCTTGTGCTGCTTGATCAAGCGACCGATGTCCTGCACCTGAGTGCCGGAACCCATGGCGATCCGGCGCTTGCGCGAACCGCTGATCATCTCAGGGTCGCGGCGCTCGGCCGGGGTCATGGAATTGATGATGGCTTCCATCTGCTTGAATTGTTTCTCTGCCGCACCTTGGGCGTTGCCCATCTGCGCCAGGTTCATACCGCCGATGTTTGGCAGTTTGTCCATGAGGCCGCCGAGGCCGCCCATGTTTTTCATCTGTTGCAGCTGATCGCGGAAGTCTTCGAGGTCGAAGCCCTTGCCCTTCTTCAGCTTCTTGGCCAGTTTGTCGGCCTTGTCCTTGTCGAGGGTCTGTTCGGCCTGCTCGATCAGACTGAGTACGTCGCCCATACCGAGGATGCGCGAAGCAATACGCTCAGGATGGAACGGCTCGAGCGCGTCGCTCTTCTCGCCCATACCGATGAACTTGATCGGCTTGCCGGTAATGGCGCGTACCGACAGTGCAGCACCGCCACGGGCGTCGCCGTCGACCTTGGTCAGGATCACACCGGTCAGCGGCAGAGCATCGCCGAAGGCCTTGGCCGTGTTGGCGGCGTCCTGGCCGGTCATGGCGTCGACCACGAACAGTGTTTCGACCGGGTTGATCGCGGCATGCAGGGCCTTGATCTCGCCCATCATCTCTTCATCGATGTGCAGGCGACCGGCGGTATCGACGATGACCACGTCGATGAATTTCAGTTTTGCTTCTTTAATGGCTGCTTGCGCGATGTCGACCGGCTTCTGGCTCAGGTCGGACGGGAAGAAGGTAACGCCGACTTCACCCGCGAGCATTTCCAGCTGCTTGATCGCTGCCGGACGGTAAACGTCCGCAGACACGACCATGACCGACTTCTTCTTGCGCTCTTTAAGGAAGCGCGCGAGCTTGCCGGCGGTGGTGGTTTTACCCGCCCCCTGCAAACCGGCCATCAGCACGACGGCGGGAGGAACGGCGCTCAGGTTCAGGTCTTCGTTGGCCGCGCCCATCAGGCTTTCGAGTTCGGCCTGGACGATCTTCACGAAGGCCTGGCCCGGCGTCAGGCTGCGCGACACCTCGGTGCCGACGGCGCGCTCCTTGACCGAATTGACGAAGTCCTTGACGACCGGCAAAGCGACGTCAGCTTCGAGCAACGCCATGCGCACTTCGCGCAGGGTGTCTTTGATGTTGTCTTCGGTCAGCTTGGCCTTGCCGGTGACATGGCGCAGCGTCTGCGAGAGACGGTCGGTTAAGTTTTCAAACATTGCGCGATCCTTTCAGGCCCTGTGTAGACCGGGATAATGGCGGCCCAGACCGGAAAAAACATGTGCTCGGCGAGCCTGCGGCGTGGGCAGGTCGCGGATTATAGCGAAGACTGCGTCTGGCGGACACCTCGTCGTCAGGTTGCATGGTCTTTCGTGCTGTGGGGGTTCTATGCCAAACTCAGCGCCTTTCGGGCTTGCCTAACAGGATTTATGCTCCCCTTGTCACCCAGTTTGCTAGCTACCCTCGCCGCCGCCTGCTTATATGCCGCTGCGACCCTCTATCAGGGCACTCGTCTGGCCACCGGTGCCAAGGCGAACAAACGCCTGCTGGTCACGCTCGGCGTGCTCGCCGTGCTGGCTCATAGCGCCAGCCTGTTCACCCACCTGCTGACACCGATTGGCCTGGGGCTGGATTTTTTCAGCGCCGCCAGCCTGATCGCAGCCGCGGTGATTGCCCTGACGCTGTTGGCCTGCTCGCGGATCCCGGTGGAAAACCTGCTTATATTGCTGTTCCCGCTCGGCGCCGCCACCGTGCTGCTCGCACAGTTCGCCCCCGCCGGCACCGTGCAGATCATCGACGAAGAACCGGGCATCCTCGCCCACATCCTGCTGTCGATCCTTGCCTACGGCATGTTCACCATCGCGGTATTCCAGGCATTGCTGCTGCTGGTTCAAGACCATCAGCTCAAGCACAAACACCCGTCGGGCCTGATCAAGAACTTCCCGCCGCTGCAAACCATGGAAAGCCTGCTGTTCGGTTTCCTCTGGGCCGGCTGGACCCTGCTGTCGCTGTCGTTGATCTCCGGCTGGCTGTTCGTCGACAACCTTTTCGCCCAGCACCTGGTGCACAAAACCTTGCTGGCATGCCTGGCCTGGATCGTCTTCAGCGTGCTGCTATGGGGCCGTAATCGCCTCGGCTGGCGCGGCCACAAGGCCATTCGCTGGACCCTCGCCGGTTTCTGCCTGCTGATGCTGGCTTATTTCGGCAGTAAGCTGGTTCGTGAATACATCCTGCATATCTGACGGGCGGCATTAATGGACGACTTGCCCATAGGGCCGATGCTCGCGGTAGTGGCCCTGCTGATTTTATGGTCGGGGCTGTTTACCGCCATCGAAGCTGCGCAACAGCACTTGCTCGCCCAGCGGACAGCTTCGCGCTCGAGCGACAAGCCGGTGGCAAAACTGAGCTTTTCGCTCAACAGCCTGATCCTCTGCAACACTCTGTGCCGCGCACTGGTCGTGGTCATCAGCACCTTGCTGGCGATTTTCACTTGGGCGGAAAACGGTCCATGGGTGGCCTGCCTGGGGGCTGGCGCCGTGCTTCTGGTGTTCGCCGACTACCTGCCGCGTACCCTCGCCGTCCGTTATCCGGACGCCGTCCTGGCCCTGGGCAACACCTTGCTGGGCGCGCCACTGAAAATCATCTATCCCGCCGCCTGGTTGCTCAATGGCATAAGCCAGCTGCTGATGCGACCGTTCGCCCGCAAAGTCAAAGTTGTGCAGCAGAGCGAAGACGAGACCCCGAACCATCGGCACGACGATCACGAACACGCCGCCTGCCGCCCACACCCGCTGTCAGGCATCCATGCGCTGGACAACATCACGGTCAACGACATTCTGGTGCCACGCAGTGACGTCGACGGGGTCAATCTGGACGACTCCCTCGAGGAAATCATTGAGCAGCTTCGCGCCAATAAACGCACGCGGTTGCCGGTTTTCCACAGCGACATCAACCAGGTCGAGGCGGTGCTCAATACCCGGCAGATCCGCCATCTGCTGCCTGACGCCAGCCTGACCCGTGAGGCACTGCTGGCAGCCTGTCACGACCCCTACTTCGTGCCGGAAAGCACTCCGCTGCAACTGCAGCTGTTGAATTTCCACAAACAACAGCGACGCCTGGGCATGGTGGTCGACGAGTATGGCGAAGTGCTCGGTGTCGTGACCCTGGAAGACATTCTCGAAGAAATCGTCGGCGAGTTCGAAAGCCAGCACAGCCTGGATAACCCGCACATCCACCCACAGGCCGATGGCCGCCTGGTGATCGAAGGGGCGGCGTCGATTCGCGAACTGAACAAGAGCCTGGGCTGGCACTTGCCGAGCGACGGCCCGAAAACCCTCAACGGGTTGGTGACCGAGGCGCTGGAAACGATTCCGGACAGTGCGGTATGCCTGAAGATCGGGCGTTATCGGCTGGAGATCCTGGAGACGGAAGATAATCGGGTCACGCGGGTTTTGATCTGGCATACCAGCTCGGTTCCAGCAGTTATTTGAACCCTGCCCCCGACCTGTGGCGAGGGAGCTTGCTCCCGCTGGCCTGCGAAGCAGGCCAATCACAGACGCTGCATTTATCCTGACAGCACCCATCCAGCCTTTTTGCGGCCGCTGCGCGCCCGAGCGGGAGCAAGCTCCCTCGCCACAGAAGCCATAGGCAACCCTGGCCCCTTGTTCGATCGTTAGCCTCCTTCCTATAATCATCCCCGCTTACCCAAGCCCCGCCATACCCCCGTGCTACCCGCACCCCGCATCAAACCCACATCCCTGGGTGTTCGACCATAATAATTCGCTCCACTGGGGCACATGACTGTCAGGGATAACCGCATGACGACCAGCACGACTTATAACGACACCGCGCCTGCGCAGCCGACGAACTCCGCCACCCGCGTGGCGACCGCGAGTTTCATCGGCACGGCCATCGAGTTCTACGACTTCTACGTCTATGCCACTGCCGCTGCGCTGGTGATCGGTCCGGTATTTTTTCCGCAGACCTCCGGCACAGCCCAGATGCTCTCGGCTTTCCTCACCTTTGGCATCGCTTTCCTGGCTCGACCGCTGGGCTCGGCGCTCTTCGGCCACTTTGGTGACCGAATCGGGCGAAAATCGACGCTGGTTGCCTCGTTGCTGCTGATGGGCGTGTGCACCACGCTGATCGGCGTACTACCGGGTTACGACAGCATCGGGGCCTGGGCGCCGATCCTGCTCTGCGTGCTGCGCTTCGGCCAGGGCCTGGGACTCGGCGGCGAATGGGGCGGGGCGGCGCTGCTGGCCACCGAGAATGCACCCAAGGGCAAACGCGCCTGGTTCGGCATGTTCCCACAGCTTGGCCCCTCGATCGGATTCCTCGCAGCCAATGGGTTGTTTCTTACGCTGGCCATGACCTTGAACGACGAGCAGTTCCGTTCGTGGGGCTGGCGGATTCCGTTCCTGCTCAGCGCCGCGCTGGTGATGGTGGGTCTGTACGTGCGTCTCAAGCTTCACGAAACCCCGGTGTTTGCCAACGCAATGGCTCGCCAGGAGCGGGTAAAAATCCCGCTGGTCGAGCTGTTCAGCCAATATTGGGCGCCGATGTTGCTGGGTGCCGGATCGATGGTGGTGTGCTACGCGCTGTTCTATATCTCGACGGTGTTTTCGCTGAGCTATGGCGTGTCGACGCTCGGCTACACCCGAGAAACCTTCCTCGCGCTGCTGTGCTTCGCCGTGCTGTTCATGGCCGCCGCTACGCCGCTGTCGGCCTGGGCCAGTGATCGATACGGGCGCAAACCGGTGCTGATCATCGGCGGTGTGCTGGCGATTCTGTCCGGCTTCCTGATGGAACCGCTGCTGACCCAAGGTTCGACCTGGGGCGTGGCGCTGTTCCTGTGCATCGAGCTGTTTCTGATGGGCGTGACGTTTGCGCCGATGGGCGCGCTGCTGCCGGAGCTGTTTCCAACCCGCGTGCGTTATACCGGTGCGTCAGCGGCCTACAACCTGGGCGGTATTGTCGGGGCCTCGGCGGCGCCGTTCTTCGCACAGAAGCTGGTGGCGATGGGTGGTTTGAGTTATGTCGGCGGGTATGTGTCGGGGGCGGCGGTGCTGAGCTTGATTGCTGTGCTGTGCCTGAAGGAAACGCGCAATAACGATCTGAATCGAGTGGCTTAAAAAGCAAGAGCATCGCGAGCAGGCTCACTCCCACAGTGACCGCGTTCTGTCAGAAAGAACGCGCCCTCTGTGGGAGTGAGCCTGCTCGCGATAGCCGCGCCTCGGTTTACAGCTCGACCACGACAGCCTGAGAAGCGCGGGTCGCCTTGGCACGAGCGGCTTCGATGGATTCGTCGCGCGCCAACGCCACACCCATCCGGCGCTGACCATTCACCTCAGGCTTGCCGAACAGACGCAACGCCGTATCCGGCTCGCTCAACGCAGCGCCCAAATTGGCGAATGCGGTTTGTGTGGACTGCCCTTCCACCAGAATCACCGCCGAAGCCGATGGACCGAACTGACGGATCAATGGAATCGGCAGGCCCAGAATCGCCCGTGCGTGGAGCGCGAACTGCGACAGGTCCTGGGAAATCAACGTCACCAGACCAGTGTCATGTGGACGCGGCGAGACTTCGCTGAACCAGACTTGATCGCCTTTGATGAACAGCTCGACACCAAACAGCCCACGACCACCCAAGGCTTCAGTGACGGCTTTGGCAACGCGCTCGGATTCGGCCAGGGCAATCGGGCTCATGGCTTGTGGCTGCCAGGATTCCTGATAGTCGCCCTTCTCCTGACGGTGGCCGACTGGCGCGCAGAACGTAGTGCCGCCAACGTGGCGCACGGTCAACAGGGTGATTTCGTAGTCAAAGTCGATAAAGCCTTCGATGATCACGCGGCCTTTACCGGCACGGCCGCCTTCTTGAGCGTAATCCCAAGCGGTTTTCACGTCATCGGCACTGCGCAGCAGGCTCTGGCCTTTGCCCGACGAGCTCATCACCGGTTTAACCACACAGGGGAAGCCGAGGTCTTCGACAGCCTTGCTGTAATCCTCGAAGGTGTCGGCGAAGTGGTACGGCGAGGTCGGCAGGTCCAGCTCTTCGGCGGCCAGGCGACGGATGCCTTCACGGTTCATGGTCAACTGCGCGGCGCGAGCGGTCGGGATCACGGTGAAGCCTTCGGCTTCCAGCTCCACGAGGGTCGCGGTGGCAATGGCTTCGATTTCCGGCACGATGAAATGCGGCTTTTCGGCTTCGATCACCGCACGCAGGGCGGCGCCGTCGAGCATGTTGATCACATGGCTGCGATGCGCGACTTGCATGGCCGGCGCGTTGGCGTAGCGATCCACGGCAATCACTTCAACGCCCAGGCGTTGCAGCTCGATCACCACTTCCTTGCCCAACTCGCCACAGCCACACAGCAATACGCGGGTCGCGGTTGGCGACAATGGAGTTCCGATACGGGTCATCTCAGGTCCTCAAGAAGCGGATCATCGAGGGACGCGACGCCTGGCGCGCTTCCCATGGGGAGAAAGCGCGGCATTTTACATGAACCGAGGGGTTTGGCTTTAACCGGGAATCGCGTTCTTGCGCAGACGCCAGGCCATTGCGATCCACACAATGGTCACGCCGGCGAACTTCGAGCCCATGGCGGTGAGGATCACGGCCGGGGTGAACGCATCGATCATGCCGAAGAAGATAAAGGTATCGAGAGGAATGCTCAGGGCTGAACTTATCCACAGGCGGTCGTGCAAGGGACGCTTGGTGACACTGAACACCAGCCAATCGATGCATTCGGACACCGCAAACGCCGTGGCGCTGGCCAGCGCGATGGAGGGATCGGACGTCACGTAGGACAACACCAGCGCTGCCAGCATCGCCGCGATCGCGCCATGGCCGAAACGGGTTTGCACCATGTCGCGCAAAACGAACACCAAACCACCCCAGGCTGACCAGATGATGTCCAGGTGCGGAGCGGTGGAAAAGGCGTAGTTGATCAGCACGACGCTGCTGATGTAGGCGATCAGGAAGAGCATGGGCAAGTAGGGAACCTGTCAATTTGGTGCACAGGGTACTTCAGGGACCGGGTTGGGCCAAGGTAGAGTGCGGCGTCTGTAATGACGCAATCGCGGGCAAGCCATGCTCCTACGGTTTTGTGTCGATCACATCATCGCGTAATCCCCCGAGCCCGTAGGAGCAAAGCTTGCTCGCGATAGCGGCACCTCAAATATCGGATTTCCCCCCGATCATCCAGAGTATCCCGCTGGACTTGGCCCGCTCATGACACAACCCCAACACCTTGCGCCGCTCTTCGTTGTCCATCCGGCTCCAGCGCGTGATCTCTTCCACTGTGCGCTGACACCCGGTGCAAATATCGTCCTCGTCCAGCGCGCAAATGTTCACGCAGGGCGATAGCACCGGCCGTTCTGTGGCGCTCATTCTTCCTGCTCAACCAGATCGCGGGCATAACGTTGCGAGTTATGCACATAGTGAGCAGCGCTGGCCTCCAGCATTTTCTTCTGCGGCTCGGTCAGCTCGCGCACCACTTTGCCGGGGGAACCCATGACCAGCGAACCGTCTGGAATCTCTTTGCCTTCCCCAATCAGTGAGTTGGCGCCGATGATGCAGTTCTTGCCGATTTTCGCGCCGTTGAGGATCACCGCGTTAATCCCGATCAAGCTGTAATCGCCCACCGTGCAGCCATGAAGCATGGCGTTATGGCCGATGGTCACGCCGGTGCCGATGGTCAGCGGGTAACCCATGTCGGTGTGCATCACCGTGCCGTCCTGGACGTTGCTGTTCTTGCCGATCAGGATCAGTTCGTTGTCGCCACGCAGCACAGCGTTGAACCAGACGTTGGCGCCCTCTTCCAGTTTGACCTTACCCACCAGCACGGCATTGGGTGCGACCCAGCTCTGCGGATGGGTTTCGACGCGGGCGTCGCCCAGGCGATATTTCATCTTATTGTCCTCAAGGCCAGGCAGGCTCACTTGCAAAAAGCGGGGTTCACGCCATACGGGCGATGGCTTCAGGTGTTGATAAACGTCTTGGGTGGCTGGTGCAGGCTGATTTTGGCGTCATAGAGCAGGTTGATCAACTCGACGATCATAATCGCCGTCAGGCCCCAGATCTTGTATTCGCCGTAACGATAGCTCGGCACGTACCAACTGCGGCCCTGGTAATCGATTCGATGGGTGTGCTCGCGCGGATCCTTGCGGAAGAACTCAAGCGGTACGCTGAAGACGGCGGCAATCTCGGCATCGTTGGCCAGGTACTCGACAAAGTCCGGAATCACACCGACATAGGGTGTGACCTTGATGCCGTGCAGGGAGATCAACGGGCTCAGCGGGCCGATCACTTCGACCAGCCCCGGCGGCAGGCCGATTTCTTCTTCGGCTTCGCGCAGGGCGGTGAAAATAAGGTCCGGGTCTTCAGGGTCGCGTCGCCCGCCGGGAAAGGCGACTTCGCCGCCATGGGTCGAGAGCCCGCTGGCGCGCAGGGTCAGAACCAGTTCCGGCTCGTCGCTGCGGGTAATGGGCACCAGCACGGCGGCTTCGGGGAAACGCTTATCGGTTTCCAGTGTGCTTGGGGTGTGATTGCTTACTCGGTGAAGTAGCTCGTCCAGCATGAGTCTTCTCGATTTGTTCTCTATCTCGCATCATGCACCAATCGAACCGGCCGCCCAACCCCATAACCACTGCATGTCGCTAAACGACAACTTGCCGACAGACACCGCCGCACGCCAAGATAGGCGCAGCATTCAGGAACCCAAGCATGAAATTTTGCAGTCAGTGCGGCAACCCGGTGACCCAGCGCATTCCAGAAGGCGATTCGCGCCTGCGTTTTGTCTGTGACAGCTGTCAGGCGATTCACTACCAGAACCCCAATATCGTCGCCGGTTGCGTGGCGACCTGGGGCTCCAAGGTCTTGCTGTGCCGACGCGCCATCGAGCCTCGGCTCGGTTATTGGACCCTGCCCGCCGGTTTCATGGAAAACGGGGAAACCATCGAACAGGCGGCCATTCGCGAGACGGCCGAAGAAGCCTGCGCGCGGGTGCGTAACCTGACCATCTATACGTTAATCGACGTGCCGCACATCAGTCAGGTGCATGTGTTCTTCCGCGCCGAGCTGGTGGACCTGGACTTTGCCGCCGGCCCCGAGAGCCTGGAAGTGGCGCTTTTCGACGAAGCCGACATCCCGTGGTCCGAGTTGGCTTTCCGCACAGTGGGCCGTACCTTAGAATGCTTCTTTGCTGACCGGCGGACCGAGGTCTACCCCGTGCGGTCCGAGTCGATTCCGCCACTTGCTCAGCCTGCCAATACATAAAGCTCCTGGCTCTAAAATCACCTATAACTTAATAGTCGCGACACCTTTTAGGGATATCGTTTCAATGCGCTGGTTGCTTGCCCTGTTTTGCTTGGCGTTCGTCGCTGTCTCCCAGGCTTCCGTTGCGGAAACGCTGGACGGCAAAGTCATCGAAAAAGTTCTGGTGCTCAAGTCCGCTCACCAATTGCAATTGATCAATGACGGCAAGCCGATCAAGACCTATCGCATCTCATTGGGAAAAAGACCCATCGGCCCGAAACTCATGGAAGGCGACAAACGCACGCCAGAAGGTTTTTACTGGCTGGACTGGCGCAAGGTCAGTGACCGTTTCAATCTGGCGATGCACATCTCCTACCCGAACATCAGTGACTCCGTACGCTCCCGACGTGAAGGCGTCGAACCCGGTGGCATGATCATGATCCACGGCACCCCGGACACTGAAGAAAACCCCGAAGACCTGTTCCACACGCTGGACTGGACCGACGGCTGCATCGCCATGCGCAACATGGACATGCGCGAGGTTTGGGGTTTGGTGCCGGACGGTACGATGATCGAAATCCGCCCGTAATCTCAAGCTTCCCGGACGGATGAAAGACTTTTCCAGACTGGTGATGGGCTTCAGTGGCGAGGGGATTTATCCCCGTTGCGCTGCGAAGCAGCGCTGAAACTTGCAATTGCATTGTGTCAGGCCCACCGCGCCGCCTGAGTTTGCGACTGCTTCGCAGCCGAACGGGGCGGTGCGGCGTTCCGATAAATCCCCTCACCACAAGGGATCGAGTGGGCTCCAACATTATGTTCTGGCCGCTACCTTCGGTCGGCATCAACAAATAAATTCCAAAGATCGCAGCCTGCGGCAGCGCCTACCGGGTGAATACCAATTCCCTGTGTAAGAGCTGCCGCAAGCTGCGATCTTTGCGCTCAAAACCCCCACCGCTAATACCACTTAAAACCAGCAACCCTATTGCCCATCAATAAGGGCCGGCTTTCCCGTGCCAACAGCAAAGTGGTCTCATTGACATGGTATTCAAGTGGTATTAGGTTTCACCCCACCACCGGGCGACAACAATCCTATATCCGCATCGGACCAAACCTACATGAATGACCTCCAGGCCCTACGCCCTGACGACACCCAGCCCACGCCGTTGTACCTGCAACTGGCGCGCAATCTGGAAGCGGCGATCCATGCCGGCCAGTGGAAAGCCGAACAGGCCATGCCGTCAGAGCGCAACCTCAGCGAGCTACTGGGCATCTCCCGCGTCACCGCCCGCAAGGCGCTGGAAGTTTTGTTCGAGCAAGGCCTGATTCGCCGCAACCAGGGTTCCGGCACCTTCATCACCCCGCGCCTGGAACAACCGCTGTCGCGCCTCTCGGGTTTCAGCGAGATGCTGCGCCTGAAAGGCTTCGTCCCCGGCTCGCAATGGCTGGAGCGTGAAATCACTCCGCCGACCCACGAAGAACTGATTCGCCTGGGCCTCTCGCCGAACGATAAGGTCGCCCGGCTCAAGCGTCTGCGTAAAGCCGACGACACGGTGATGGCAATCGAGATGAGCACCCTGCCCGCCTCGATCATTCCCAAGCCGCAAGCGGTGGGCGACTCCCTGTACGAATACCTCGACGGCATCGGCAAGCCGATCGTCCGCGCCCTGCAGCACATTCAGGCGATCAACGCCTCGGACGAATTCGCCGCCCTGGTGGGCATCGCCCCTGGCACCGCCATGCTGCTGATGACCCGGGTCGGTTACCTGGAAGACAACACGCCGATCGAAGTCACCGACACCTATTGCCGCAACGACTACTACGACTTTGTCGCCGAGCTTCGTCGATAAAGAGCTTCGCCGCCAAGACTGAGAACCGATCATGTCCGAAGACAACATCCTCACCGCCCACGGCTGGGTTCGCGGCCGGCTGATTCACGAACACGGCAAGGTCGTGTCGATCGAAGGCCAACCGTGCAACCCGGCCGACAACGACCTGCCTTACCTGCTGCCGGGTTTCATCGACCTGCACGTTCATGGCGGCGGCGGCAAAGACATCATGGAAGGTGCGCCAGCCTTCGAGACCATCACCAAAACCCACGTGCGTTTCGGCACGACCGCGCTGCTGGCGACCACCATGACCGCGCCGCCTGCAGAAATTTCCAGCGTGCTCAAAGCCGTCGGTGAATATTGCGAACAGCGCCCGAAAGGCAGCGCCCGAGTCCTCGGCGTGCACCTCGAAGGCCCGTACATCAACCCCGGAAAACTTGGCGCCCAACCGAATTTCGCCCATACCGCGTTGATGGCCGAAGTCGAAGAATACCTGGCACTGGCGCCGATCCGGGTGATCACCATCGCCCCGGAAATCGCCGGTCACGACGCCTTGATCCGCGACCTCAGCGCTCGCGGTGTGCGCATGCAAATCGGCCACACTCTCGGCAGTTACGAGGAAGGCGTTGCCGCGCTGAACGCCGGCGCCAGCAGTTTCACCCACCTCTACAACGCCATGAGCCCGCTGCATCACCGCGAGCCAGGCATCGTCGGCGCGGCACTGGCTCACGCCAAATACGCCGAGCTGATTCCAGACTTGCTGCACGTGCACCCCGGCGCCATCCGTGTGGCCCTGCGCTCAATCCCGTGCCTGTATTGCGTCACCGATTCGACCGCCGCAGCGGGTATGCCCGACGGTGAGTACAAGCTCGGCAGCCACACCGTGACCAAATGCCTGGGCGGTGTGCGCTTGCCCGACGGCACGCTGGCCGGCAGCACGCTGACCATGGATCAGGCCCTGCGCAATCTGGTGAAGATCGGTTTGCCGATCGCCGAAGCCTCGCAACGTCTTTCGCAATTCCCCGCCGACTACCTCGGCCTCAACGAACGCGGGCGCCTGCAACCCGGCAGTTGGGCCGACTGCGTGCGGCTCGATCGCTCACTCACACTGACCGCCGTCATGGTCGAAGGAGAAGACATTGACTTCAAAAATGCTTGAAGAGGCGCTGTCCTCGTTCGAGGCCGTGCAAGCCCAATTGCAGCAACTCGACCCGCAGATGATCGAGATCGCCGGGCGCCTGCGCCGTCAGCCACCGCAAGTGGTGATGACCGTCGCTCGCGGCAGCTCCGATCATGCCGCCAGTTACTTCGCCTACCTGACCATGCAGCAATTGGGCTTCCCGGTGGCGTCGTTGCCGATGTCAGTGGTGACCATGCTGCAAGCGCCGCTAAAGGTCAGCGGCCAGGTGGCGTTCGCCTTTTCGCAGTCCGGGCAAAGCCCCGATCTAGTGAACAGCATGCGTCTGCTGCGCAAGCGCGGCGCCCTGAGCATCTCGATGGTCAACGCCGAGAGTTCGCCGCTGGAGGCCGCGTGTGAGTTCAGCCTGCCGCTGTGCGCCGGCACCGAAAGCAGCGTCGCGGCGACCAAGAGTTTTATCGCCACCCTCAGCGCCAGCGCCCGTCTGATCGCCCATTGGAAAGAGGACACGCAATTGCTGGAGGCCGGCCTCGCACTGCCGGAAGGTTTGCGCGAGGCGGCGAAACAGGACTGGAGCCCGGCAATCGATGCCTTGCGCGATTGCCAACGCCTGATGGTGATCGGCCGTGGCGCCGGTTTCGCCATCGCCCAGGAAGCCGCGTTGAAATTCAAGGAAACCTCGGCGATCCAGGCCGAAGCCTTCAGCAGCGCCGAGGTCCGTCACGGCCCGATGGCGTTGATCGATGAAAATTATCCACTGCTGATCTTCGCCCCGCGCGGTGCCGAGCAGGCCGGCTTGCTGAGCCTCGCCGCCGACATGCGCCAGCGCGGTGCTCGCGTATTGCTGGCCGCACCGGATGACATTGCCGAACGCGACCTCACCCTGACCTGCGCCGAGCACCCGGCCCTCGACCCGATTCTGGCGATCCAGAGTTTCTACGTCATGGCCGCCGGTTTGGCCATCGCCCGAGGCATGGACCCGGACCAGCCACGGCACTTGAGCAAAGTGACCCGCACCCACTGAACCGATTGGAATCTATCCCTATTTACCGGCGGATGAATACCCCCGTTAATCCGTACAGGGCGATTTGATCCGAACCGTAGTTTTTACTGATGAGACCGAGCCATGCACAACAATAATAAAGAGCTGACCCTCAGCGCCCCGCTCAGCGGCCCGGTGCTCACGCTCGCCAAAGTTCCTGACCCGGTGTTCGCCAGCGGCGCCATGGGCGACGGGATCGCCATCGACCCGCTGAACGACACCCTCCACGCCCCCTGCGCCGGCGTCGTGGTGCACGTCGCGCGCACCGGCCATGCCATCACCTTGCGTGCCGACAACGGTGCCGAATTGCTGCTGCACCTGGGCCTCGACACGGTCGAGTTGCAGGGCCAAGGCTTCTCGATGCTGGTCAAGGAAGGCGCGCGGGTCAGCAACGGCCAGCCGCTGTTGCGCTACGACCTGGACAAGGTCGCGCAGCAATGCAAAAGCCTGGTCAGCTTGATGATCCTGACCAACAGCCAGGACTTTCAGGCGCGACCCATCACGCTGAAGTCGGTGAAAGTTGGCGAACCATTGCTGCACATCATTCGTCGGCACGCGTCGGGCGCGCAGGCTGAAGCGGAGCTCTGCGGGGAAGAAATTCATGGCTACGTTCGCATCGCCCATCGTGGCGGTTTGCATGCTCGTCCGGCAGCGCTGATTCGCCAGACAGCGCAAGGTTTCAAGAGCCAATCGCAGCTGCACTTCGCTGGCAAATCGGCGACCTGCGACAGCTTGATCGGGTTGATGGGCTTGGCCATCGGCGAGCAGGACGAGGTTCAGGTCAGCTGCCAGGGGCCGGACGCCGAAGCTGCGTTGCAAGCGCTGCTGATCGCGTTATCCACAGCGCTGGCCGAAGACAGCCACGCCGCGGCGCCGACACCGATTGCCCGACGCACTCGGGCTGCCGAAGCGGGCGTACTGCACGGCGTTTGTGCAGCCCCCGGTTTGGTTGGCGGGCCGTTGTTCCGCTTGACCGCCATCAGCTTGCCGGTGGATGCCGGCAACCATGCCCCCGAGCAACAGCTGCTCGTTCTCGAGACCGCGCTGACCGTTGTACGCGGTGAAATCGACCACACGCTGGCCCAAGCAAGAAAACATAAGAACACCGACGAAGAAGCGATCTTCGCTGCACACCTCGCCCTGCTCGAAGACCCGGCGCTGCTGAACGCAGCCAACACCTCCATCGATCAGGGCATGGCCGCAACCCACGCCTGGAGCCAATCGATCGACGTGCAGTGCGAGGTGCTCCAGCAACTCGGCAGCCCGTTGTTGGCCGAGCGCGCCAATGATCTGCGCGACCTCAAACAACGCGTGCTGCGCGTCCTGCTCGGCGAAGCCTGGCACTACGACGTGCCGGCCGGCGCCATCGTCGCCGCGCATGAACTGACCCCGTCCGATCTGCTGCAACTCAGTCAGCAAGGTGTTGCCGGGTTGTGCATGGCCGAGGGTGGCGCGACTTCCCACGTGGCGATTCTCGCTCGCGGCAAAGGTCTGCCGTGCATGGTCGCGCTGGGTTCTACGCTGCTGGATCAGCAGCAAGGCCAAGCGGTTGTGCTGGATGCCGATGGCGGTCGTCTCGAACTGAAGCCAAGTGCCGAACGTTTGGCCGAAGTGCATCAAGCGCAACTCGATCATCAACAGCGTCGCGCCGAACAACAGGCTCAGGCTCACACCCCGGCGCTGACGCTCGACGGCTTGCAGATTGAAGTCGCCGCCAATGTGGCCTCCAGCGCTGAAGCGACTGATGCCTTGGCCAATGGTGCAGACGGCGTCGGCTTGCTGCGTACCGAGTTTCTCTTCGTCGACCGCAACACCGCACCGGACGAAGAGGAACAGTGTGCCGCCTATCAAGCCGTGCTCGACGCCATGGGCGACAAGTCGGTGATCATTCGCACCATCGACGTTGGCGGCGACAAACAACTCGACTATTTGCCGCTGCCGGCTGAAGCCAATCCTGTGCTGGGTCTGCGCGGCATTCGCCTGGCTCAGGTCCGTCCGGAAATCCTCGATCAGCAATTGCGCGCATTACTGCACGTCCATCCGCTGTCGCGTTGCCGGATCCTGCTGCCGATGGTGACTGAAGTCGATGAGTTGCTGCACGTCCGCCAGCGTCTCGACGCGTTGTGCACTGAACTCGGTGTGAGTGAACGCCCTGAGTTAGGCGTGATGATCGAAGTCCCCGCTGCCGCACTGCTGGCCGAGCAGCTTGCAGAGCATGCGGACTTCCTGTCGATCGGCACCAACGACTTGTCGCAATACACCCTGGCCATGGACCGCGACCACGCCGGCCTCGCTTCGCGGGTAGACGCCATGCACCCGGCGCTGCTGCGGCTGATCGCCCAGACCTGCGCCGGTGCGGCGGTGCATAACCGTTGGGTCGGTGTCTGCGGCGCGCTCGCCTCCGATCCGCTGGCCACGCCGGTACTGATTGGCCTTGGCGTCAGCGAGCTGTCGGTCAGCCCGGTGCAGATCGGTGAAATCAAAGACCGCGTCCGTCATCTCGACGCCGCCGAATGCCGACGCATCTGCCAGGACTTGCTCAAGTTGAGCAGTGCCGCTGCGGTGCGTCACGCCTGTCACCAGCAATGGCCTCTGAGCTGAACAACAGCTCTATAACAAAAAGAACACAGGGAGAACTGCCATGTACCACTACTTCATCGAAGGCCTGCAACGCCTCGGCCGCGCGCTTATGCTGCCGATCGCGATCCTGCCGATCGCCGGCCTGTTGCTGCGCCTGGGCGACACCGACCTGCTGAACATCGCGATCATCCACGACGCCGGCCAAGTAATCTTCGCCAACCTGGCAATGATCTTCGCCATCGGCATCGCCGTCGGTTTCGCCAAGGACAACAACGGCACCGCAGGCCTGGCCGGAGTCATTGGCTACCTGGTGATGATCTCCACCCTCAAGGTGCTCGACGCGAGCATCAACATGGGCATGCTCGCCGGGATCGTCAGCGGCTTGATGGCGGGCGCGCTGTACAACCGTTTCAAGGACATCAAATTGCCGGAGTACCTGGCATTCTTTGGCGGCCGGCGCTTCGTGCCTATTGTCACCGGGTTCGCCGCCGTCGGCCTGGGCGTCATCTTCGGCTTGATCTGGCCGCCCATCCAACAAGGCATCAACAGCTTCGGCACGTTGATGATGGAGAGCGGCAGCTTCGGCGCGTTCGTCTTTGGCGTTTTCAACCGCCTGCTGATCGTCACCGGGCTGCACCACATCCTCAACAACATGGCGTGGTTTGTCTTCGGCAACTTCACTGATCCGACCACCGGCGCCATCGTCACCGGTGACTTGTCGCGCTACTTCGCCGGTGACCCGAAGGGCGGCCAGTTCATGACCGGCATGTTCCCGGTGATGATCTTCGGTCTGCCCGCCGCGTGCCTGGCGATGTACCGCAATGCTTCGCCGGAGCGCCGCAAGGTCATGGGCGGGATCTTTCTGTCGATGGCGCTGACGTCGTTTTTAACGGGTGTGACTGAGCCGATCGAATTCGCCTTCATGTTCCTCGCGCCGCTGCTTTACCTGGTGCATGCGTTGCTGACGGGCCTGTCGATGGCGATCACCAACCTGCTGAACATTCACCTCGGGTTTACGTTTTCCGGTGGTTTGATCGACATGATTCTCGGCTGGGGGAAATCCACCAACGGCTGGTTGATGGTCCCGGTCGGCCTGGCGTATGCGGTGATCTACTACGTGGTGTTCGATTTCTGCATTCGCCGCTTCAACCTCAAGACCCCAGGGCGTGAAGACATTCCAACGGGTGACAAAGTCGTCGTCGCCGACAGCGAACGGGCGGGCGCTTATATCAAGGCGCTGGGTGGAGCGCAGAATTTGATCACCGTGGGTGCCTGCACCACTCGGTTGCGGCTGGACATGGTGGATCGCAACAAGGCGAACGATGCGGAATTGAAAGCGCTGGGGGCGATGGCGGTGGTGCGTCCGGGCAAGGGTGGGAGTTTGCAGGTCGTGGTCGGGCCGATGGCTGACAGCATTGCCGATGAGATTCGCTTGGCGATGCCTGCGTTGGGGCGCGCGATCATTTCCTCCCCCGCTGCGGTGATCGATGCGCCGAAACCTGCTGCGGTGGCAAATACAGAAGCACAGCAATGGCTGAACGCTTTGGGTGGCGGCGAGAACGTGTTGCAGATGGACTGCATCGCCATGACCCGGATTCGATTGCAACTGGCGGACGGCAAAGCATTGTCGGAATGTGATCTGAAGGCGTTGGGTTGCCAGGGCGTCAGTCAGTTGGAGGGAGGGATTTGGCATCTGCTGATTGGCGACAAGGCATCGAGTTTGAATGATGCACTGGAGGTATTGGTGAATCGCAGTGAGGTGAGTGCCAAGGTTTAAATTGTGGGTACCTGATAGTCAGTCTTCGCAGGCAAGCCAGCTTCCACATTGGATTGGCGTACATAGAACCAATGCAGGAGCGAGCCTGCGCGCGATGAGGCATTGGATGAGCTCAAGCAGACGTGGCGTGCTGCTCAGCTTCGTAATGTCGAGTCTGGAAAGGCATGAGGGTCTGAGCCTTCAGGCCAAGCCCCTCACTCAGTCCCCAAGAAGCCGCGAGTTCATCGCGACGCTTGCGAAGCGGAACAGTCGCTACCTCCGACCTCACTTCCAGTCTGGACGTAGAGCGTAAAAAAAGCTTAAGAGCCCAGAAGGTTTCCAATACACGGCTATCAGAAACACATGCAAAACGCGTGAACCGCTCAAGCAAATAACCTGCGCGGCGAACTTCGAGTTCGTCAGAATGAAGGCTCAGGAAGGCTTCGACTTCACTCACAAGATCATCCTCCGAATACCAGACAACTTTAGCTGCGCGCACCAACGCAGCGTCATCTGCTTGATTCAACGGTTTTTTGACCAAGGTGTCCAAGGCGGATGAGAGGACGTGGCCGCTAAGGGGCGTCGCCATCTGTAGTCTCCAGGTAATCTTGCAATATGTTAGTGAGAACGGACGTCGGTGGCTCTTTGTTGCCAACATATACATCAATTGCCTGCAATGCCAGACGACGGAGTTCAGTGGTCAATATGAAACCCGCCCGGAGCAGCGCCATGACGTCGCCGATATCCTGGTCTGTCGCTCTACCTAGTTTGGATATTGCGATGTCGACAGGAGCAGCAATATGGACATGCAGCGGCGACTCTACGGAGAAATCTGCAAGAGGAAGACTACGTTCCCAGGAGTCTTCATGAATGGGACCGAAGCTGGTGTTGTACTGAAGGTCGTAGTTCAGCTCCATTAACCGGCCGGATTGCTCATCAACGAATTGTTCAGGTACTTCTGCGAGTAAGGTCTGTAAGTGAAGACCCTGCGGAAGATTTGCATAATAGATCTCAGCATCAACATCAGTTGACACGCGGTGATGAGTGTAGAGGTGGACGGCGCACCCTCCGAACACGACAACCTTGACCGCCCCTGGCTCTGCGCATTCACCGACTAGCTCCAGTTCGACTGATTTGAACATCGAAATTAGCGCCTGCCCAAGCGCGGTGTTCGAGTTAACCCAGGGAGTAATTGCGTCCGGCAATTCCATCGTTGAACCTCAAGTGGATTGAAGTGTTTGTGATGGACAAAGGCTGGACTTGAGACTTCCGACGGACAACCTGAAAAGGTTGTCGGATATTTCATCGAGCGATGTAGCCGTTACCGCAAGAATAGGTATGCACACCTCGACGAAAACGGCTATTAGGCCATCATCGAAGGCAAGCCAGCTCCCACAGTTTGAGTTGTGTACATCAGTCCAAATCCCGGGCAAAAAAAACCCGCTGATCTTCATCAGCGGGTTTCTCATTTCAGCGGCAGGCAGATCAGAAATCCTCCAACCGCCACACCTCATAAGCCGGCGTCTCATAGGGATGACTCTGCTTCAGAGCCACCACCACCGCCCGAATCAACTCATCACTGACCACAAGCTCAACCTTCCATTCCTCAACCTGCTCGACCTGCCCCGCTTCCCCAATGAACGGCTGACTGCCATCCAACGGGCGAAACTGGCCGAGGCCGAGCACTTGCCAGGCGCAATGGTCGTACGCGCCGATCCGTCCGCCACCGGCGGCGAATACGGCGCTTTTCACGTCTTCGACGTGACTGGTTGGAACAAAAAAACTGAGCTTGTACACAGCGCTTAGTTCACCCGCTCTTAGTTCACCCAGACGCGCGCATTACGGAACATACGCATCCAGGGTGCGTCTTCGTTCCAGTCTTCCGAACGCCACGAGTTCTGCACCGCGCGGAACACACGCTCCGGGTGCGGCATCATGATCGTCACGCGACCGTCGCGGCTGGTCAAACCGGTGATCCCGCGCGGCGAGCCGTTCGGGTTGGCCGGGTAGTTTTCGGTGACCTTACCGTGGTTGTCGACGAAACGCATCGCCACGCAACCGGACAGATCGGCTTCCAGCAACGCTTCTTCGCTGGCGAACTCGGCATGACCTTCACCGTGAGCAATTGCGATCGGCATACGCGAACCGGCCATGCCCTGCAGGAAGATCGAGTTCGATTCCTGGACCTGAACCATCGCCACACGGGCTTCGAACTGCTCGGAACGGTTACGCACAAAGTGCGGCCAGAACTCGCTGCCCGGGATCAG
>Ga0255334_1000752_pt1 | contig 20215 bp, 19 predicted proteins | sample EtOH5_35cm_T3_12_FD_202080 | JGI IMG/M metagenome (GOLD analysis project Ga0255334, IMG submission 202080) | Sandy soil microbial communities from University of British Columbia, Vancouver, Canada - EtOH5_35cm_T3_129 | ecosystem: Engineered > Artificial ecosystem > Sand microcosm > Unclassified ...
GCTCGGAGTCGCGGCCGATCCAGGGATGGCGGCCGTTCTCATCCAGCAGGCCGTGGCCGGTGGGCCAGCCGCCGTCGGACTCCCAGGTGGTGTAGCGCGAGCCCCAGGCGGCGTTCAGCTTCTCCAGGGTGCCGTACTTGGCGCGCAGGAAGTCGCGCCAGGCCAGCTTGGAGTAAACGGCAGGGTCGGCATACTCGACCTCACGCTTCAGCTTGAAGGGCTTGCCCAACTCGCGGTTGCTTTGCTGGGTGGGACGGGTGACGGCGACCAGCCATCCGATGTGGGGATGGAGCGAGCGGTCGCGGCCCGGGGACTCCGGACCGGGGCCGAAGCCGAAGAGGTGGTCGGAGTCGTCCATGGCGGTGCCGATGAGCCAGGGAGTCTCGGAGAGAGAGGGATGCAGCAGGCTGCGCGGCGCGTCTTTCCGGGCGTCGTCGAGCTTTGCGCCGGCGGGACAACCGTTGTCCTCCACCCGCGGGTCCGCGGCCAGGGCGCGGGCGTAGGCCTCAAAGTTCGGATCGAAGACGTCCGGCAGGTGGCCCGGCGCTCCTTTATAGATGTTGGGATCCACGCCGCCCACGACCAGAGTCTTCACCGGCCCCGGCGCCAGCTCCCACAGGTTCACCGCGCTGTACCAGGCGGGATGCAGGATGCGCACGAAGGGCATCTTCTCCGGATTGCCGCGCGGGTTGCAGTGCGTAGGGATCGGCAGCGCGTGGGAAGCGGAGTACTCGCCCAGCGTGTTGAATCCCCAGGAGCGCACGCGGCGCACCGCGTGGACGGAGAACTTCTCCCAGTCGCCGCCGTAGCGGGAGGCGAAGGCGTCGGCAGCGGTCTTGCCGCCGTCGCGCCAGTCCACCACGTACACCCCGGCCATCCAGAAGGGGTTGCCCTCGGGGGTCACCAGCATCCAGCGCTGGCCTACCTTCTGGGTGCGGAAGTATCCCGAGCCCTGGGCGACCTTCTGCTTCACGCCGCCGTAGCGGTCGCGCTTGGGCGGATTGGCGGCGGCAGCGCTCCCCGCCAGCAGGGCGAGGAGGGCGAGCAGTCCGGCCAGGCGCGCGAGTTTTTGGCCCACAGTCATGTGGATGCGGATGAGGCAGTGCGAGGGTCCCGCTTGACTGCCCCGCTCTACCGTACCAAACTTTAGCCCCGACTTGTCGGGGCCGGCATGGACGGAGCGAAGTTTGTAGCACAACTCCAGCGGGAAGACGAGCGCCTGCCGGCGCGCCGCGCGGGCGGCGGAACCAGGGACTGATGCCGAAACTCGACGGCTTGCTCGAAAGCTCGCTCTACGTGGACGACCTGGCCCGCTCTGCGCGCTTCTATGAAACCGTCCTGGGGCTGGAGCTGATCGCTTCCGACGCGGAGCGGTTGCGGGCCATGGGCGTGGCCGGGCGCCAGGTGCTGCTGCTGTTCAAGAAAGGCGCATCGCCGGACCACGACGGAGACGGCCGCCTGCACGTGGCCTTCGCTGTCTCCGCGGCCTCGCTGGCGGAGTGGGAGAGATGGCTGGCGGAGTACGGCGTCGCCATCGAGTCCCGCACCACCTGGCCGCGCGGCGGCCAGAGCCTCTACTTCCGCGATCCCGATGGCCACCTGCTGGAGCTGGCGACGCCCGGGGTGTGGCCCATCTACTGACAGAGCAACGGCGGTCGCTTCAAGCCATCGCCGGTGCAGCGACGAAGAGCTTGCGCCACAGCCAGCGCGCCAGCCTCCATCCCAATCCCGCCATCGCCGCCAGGGTCACCACCCAGAGCAGCATCACCGGCAGGCGGAAGAGCACCAGGATGAGGAAGTCGCCGTAGTCGGCCAGGTCCTGGGCGGCGTCGCGCAGCGCGATCTTGATCTGCTGCAGGGGCTGCCAGCGCACGCCGCCGATGGCCGTCACCGACTGCGAACGCAGCGCGACGCTGAGCGTCGCCATCTGCACCTGCTGCGAGAGCAGCTGCAACTGTCCCTGGGAGCGCTCGATGCGCCCGCGCACCTCGGCGAGCTGGCGCGCTACTTCGAGCGTGTCCTTGACGGCCCCGGCGCGCTTCATGATCTCCAGGTACTGCTGCTCCTCGGCCCGATAGTTGCGCAACGAGGACTCCAGATCCACGTAAGCGCCAGTGACGTCCTTGGACTCGACGCGCTCGTTGGTCATGCGCACGCCCAGCTTGCGCACCTCCAGACGCACCTCATCGAAGCGCTCCGCGGGAACGCGCAGCGTGACCTGGGCGGTCTGTAGCGAATCGCTCGCGCCCCAGACGTTGGACGCCTCCAGGTAGCCGTGCTCGCGCAGGGCGAGCTGGCGCAGGGCTTCCGCCGTCTGCACGGGATCGGCAACCTCGAGGTCGAGCGAGCCGGTGCGCACCACCTTGCGGAAATCCACCTCGCGCTGAGCGAGGCCGGCGCTGTCGGATTCGCCCGCGACGCCGCCCGGCGGCTGCATGCTCGCGTATTTCGCCTGGTCGGCCGCCATGCGGGAGCGCAGCAGGTTGGGCGTGGCGATGACGATGAGAGTGAGGATCAGGGCCGCTACCAGCAAAAGGATCAGAAGCGCGCTCTTTCTCGGTTGCGGACGTTGCATTGCGACGGCGTTTGTGCTCACAGAACTTTCCTCCTCATGGGAATTCGCTGACGACTCTTGCCCACTAGAACGCTCGCGACCGGCGGACTTGCATCCGGACACACCTTGCCTCACGCTCTCTTGCGGGGAAATGGGAAGACGGGGAGCCGATGCCTTGGAACCCAAAGCTCGGTCTTGGGAGTGACGTGCAACTCGAGTTCCACTCCGCCGGGTCGAGCCAACTCGCCTGGCTAAAAGGCCTAAGTGGTTGTCAGTCCTCGGTTTGCCGCAGGACCAACAACGGCCCAAGCACTTCCAGTCAGCCAGCCGGCCTGCAAGAATGACAAAACCTGTCAGCCCTTGGTGTTCCTTCGTGTCCTTCGTGGTTCAAGCTTGATATTCTTGAGAGCCATGACCGACCTCGCAAGCAAGACCTGTGTTCCCTGCCGCGGCGGCGTCCCGGCGCTGAAGGGCAAGCTGCTCCGCGACCTGAGCAAGATGCTGCCGGAGTGGAAGGTGGTGAAGCAGCACCACCTCACCCGCAGCTACGACTTCCCCGACTTCCGGTCGGCGCTCGCCTACGTGAACCGCCTGGGCGCCATCGCCGAGGAGCAGGGCCACCACCCGGACATCTTCCTGGCCTGGGGAAAAGTGGGCGTCACGGTGCGGACGCACAAGATCGACGGGCTGACGGAGAGCGACTTCATCCTCGCCGCCAAGGCGGAGCGGCTCTACAAGAGGCGCAAGCCGGGACGCTAGTCCCAGTTTTCTCAGCAAACTCTGCGCCTTCCCGCTCTGCGGCCTCTGCGTTCAAGATCTTAAAACGCAGAGAAGGCGGAGGTTTCGCGGAGGACGCAGAGAGAGACCTAGGAATTCAGGATCGAAATCAGAGAGCGGCTCCGCGGCAGGAAGGGGCGGTCGGCGATCTGTCCCTGGAACTGGCGCGCCCAGCGCCCGGGGATGCGGGTTCCGCATTTGGGGCAGGCGCCCTCCGCGGTCAGGTGGTAGCCGCTGATGAAGTATCCGTAGCGCTCGATGAGCATCGCGTGGCAGTTGTGGCAGCGCGTGTTCTCCAGCTCCCCCACCCGGCCCGGCAGGTTCCCGGCATAGACGTAGCGCAGTCCCGCCTTGCGTCCGATCTCGGCGGCGCGGAGCAGCGTCTCCACGCTGGTGTTGGCCGGGTCGGTCATCTTGTAGTCCTTGTGGAAGGCGGTGACGTGCCAGGGGATGTCGGGTGAGACGCCGGCCAGAAATTCGGCGAGCCGCGTGAGCTCGTCGTCGGAGTCGTTGAAGCCGGGGATGGTGAGGGTGACAATCTCCATCCAGAAATCCATCTCATGCAGGCGGCGGATGGTGTCGAGGATGGGTTGCAATCGCCCGCCGAGCTCGTGGTAGTGGCGCTCGTCGAAGCTCTTCAGGTCCACCTTGTAGAGGTCCACCCAGGGACGCAGGAACTCCAGCACCTGCGGCGTGCCGTTCCCGTTCGATACGAAGCCGGTCCCCAGGCCGGCGGCGCGCGCGACTTTGAAGATTTCCACCGCCCACTCGCTGGTGATGAGGGGCTCGTTGTAAGTGCTGACAATCAACTGCGCCTTCTGACGCACGGCGTCTCTCACCAAGTCTTCGGGCGTAGTCGCAAGCGGGGGCGAGACGGCTTCCGGATCGCGCAGCGCCTGCGAGGTCACCCAGTTCTGGCAGTAAGAGCAGTGCAGGTCGCAGCCCAGCATGCCGAAGCTGTAGGCCAGCGCTCCGGGCCAGGCGTGGAAGAAGGGTTTCTTCTCCACCGGATCGCACTGCACGCCGCCCACGTATCCCCAGGGGACGTAAAGCGTCCCACCGCGGTTGTAGCGCACCTTGCAGACGCCGGCCTGGCCTTCGGGAATGGGGCAGCAGTGTCCGCAGGAGAAGCAGCGCAGGCGGTCGCGCTCGAGCTTGTGGTAGAGGCGCGGCTCGGCCTCGCGCACGTGCTGATGGACGATCTCGCGCAGGGTGGGCATGAGGACTCCCGCTGCCGATTGGCGCGCCAAAAAGGGCCTTCTTGGGATTATCTTACTCCTCAGCGGGCTCTGCGGATTTCTCCGCGCTCTCTGCGGTTCAAGAGCTTGAACCGCGGAGTTCGCAGAGAACGGACGCGGAGGACGCAGCAAAGTACCAAGCCGGGAGGTGGCAGATGAAGTGGATCACGCGCAGAGACATCAAAGTGGACCGGGTGGCGTGTCCCTGGCTCATCCGCAAGTTCGTCGATCCCGAGGCCCAGTTTCTCTTCGTCCCGGAGAGCGAACTGCTGGAGCGGGCCAAGCAAGCGGGCGCCATCCCCTTCGACGCGCCCCGGCAGCTCGAGGTCCAACTGAACCACCGCGGCGAGCGCTGCACCTTCGAGGCCATCATCGAAGATTACGAGCTGAAGGAAAAAGCGCCGGCCCTGGCGCGGCTTGCCCTCATCGTCCGCGCCGCCGACATCAAGGGGCAGGAGCAGGCCGCCCCCGAAGGTTTGGGCCTGCGCGCCATCGCCGAAGGCTTCTCCGCCCTGGGCCTGAGCGACGAAGAGAGGCTGGCGCGTGGATTCCAGATCTACGACGCGCTTTACGAGTACTGCAAGCTCCGCTGACACGAACCTCGCTCGCCCCAAAGTTCTTGATTGGCAATTGACAATCGGCAATCGACAATTGCCATATGTCCGACATCCGCTATCACTGGCTGGGCTGGGGCATCCTGGCCACGTTGGCGCTTTACGCCGCGTCGCGCGGGCCGCTGCTGCCCGAGATGCTGTGGTCGTGCCACGTGGCTACGGCGCTGGTGGGGCTGGGCCTGATCTCAGGCTCGCGGCGGCTGGTGGCGGCGGGATTCCTCTTCCATGCCGCGTTGGGATTTCCGGGATTCCTGCTGCTGGTGGTCGCCAAGCAGTGGTTCTCGGCGGCCTCGGCGTGGGTGCACGTGCTGCCGCTGATCGCGGGCGGGATGTACCTGAAGGGGCGCGAGTTGCCGCGTGCGACCATCCTGTACTCCTGGCTGATCCTGCCGGTCATGCTGCCCATCAGCTATTGGCTCACGCCGGCCATGCTCAACGTGAACCTCTCGCACGGGCCCTGGGAGCCGGTGGCGGCGTACTTCCCCGGCCGCTGGGTCTTCTATTTAGGACTGGGGACGGTGAACATGGCAGCGCTTGTCCTAACGCGGGCGATTCTCAACCGCTGGGTGCTGCGCCGGGGCTAAAGCCCATTCGACGAGCCGCGTTTACGCGGGCCTGAAGGCCCGCTCTTCCCCGAATAGGCGGGCAGATCGCCCCGCTTCCACACACTGGGAGAAAGGGTTTGCCTCTCCGCAGCCCTTGGTACAAAATGTCCCGCACCTTGGGTGGGGAGGGCTGTGGACACCTCTTTCCACGACGTTCTGCTGGTGGGCGGCGGGGGCGCAGGACTGCGCGCGGCCATCGCCGTGGCCGAGGTCGATCCCAAGCTGAGCGTGGCGGTGGTGTCGAAGGTCTATCCCATGCGCAGCCACACCGTGTCGGCCGAAGGCGGCGCGGCGGGCGTGGTCAAGCCCGACGACAGCTTCGACGAGCACTGCTACGACACCATCTCCGGCGGCGACTGGCTTCCCGACCAGGACGCGGTCGAAGCCTTCGTCAAGGAAGCGCCGCAGGAGTTGCTGCAGCTCGAGCACTGGGGCTGCCCCTGGAGCCGCGAACCCGACGGCTACATCGCCGTCCGCGCCTTCGGCGGCATGAAGAAGATGCGGACGTGGTTCGCCGCCGATAAGACCGGCTTCCACATGCTGCACGCCCTCTTCCAGACCACGCTCAAGTACGACCCTATCCTGCGCTACGACGAGTGGTTCGTCACCAAACTCCTGGTAGATGACGGCCGGGTGCAGGGCGTGGTGGCCATCGAACTCTCCACCGGACGCATCCAGGCCATCCTGGCGAAAGCCGTCATCCTGTGCACCGGAGGATGCGGGCGCGTCTTCCCTTTCACCACCAACGCCAACATCAAGAACGGCGACGGCATGGCGCTGGCCTACCGCGCCGGCGCGCCGCTGAAAGACATGGAGTTCATGCAGTACCACCCCACCGGCCTGCCCTTCACCGGCATCCTCATTACCGAAGCGTCGCGCTCCGAAGGCGGCTACATGGTGAATAAGGATGGCTACCGCTACTTGCAGGACTACAACCTAGGCACGCCGCAGGCCAAGCCGGTGCTGCGCTCGATGGAACTGGGCCCGCGCGACCGGCTGTCGCAGGCTTTCGTGCATGAGATGGAGAAGGGCCGCACGCTCAAGGGCCCGTACGGCGACTACGTGCACCTCGACCTGCGCCATCTGGGTGAGAAGCTCATCAACACACGGCTGCCCTTCGTGCGCGAACTGTGCCTGAAGTACGAGAACATCGATCCGGTGAAGGAGATGATCCCGGTGCGGCCGGTCGTCCACTACATGATGGGCGGAGTCTCGACCGACATCCATGGAGCGACGCCCCTGGCGGGACTGTATGCCGCGGGAGAAGTCGCCTGCGTCAGCATCAACGGAGCAAATCGTCTGGGGTCGAATTCCCTGCCCGAGTTGCTGGTGTTCGGGGCGCGCGCCGGGCGGGCGGCGGCGGCCTTCGCTTCCAGCCAGCCGGAACCGAACGGCGCGGTCGTGGCGCAGGCGCGCGACGAGAAGCGCCGGCTGGAGGAAGACTTCCTGGGTAAGAGCGGCGGCAAGGAGCGAATCTCCACTGTCCGCGAAGAGATGCAGAAGGCGGTGGAGGCCGGCGCGGGCATCTATCGTACGGAGTCGTCGCTGGTAGAAGCGGCCAACCAGTTACGCGCGCTGCAGGAGCGCTCCGCCAACCTGGCGCTTGACGACCACAGCCGCACCTTCAACACCGAACTGACATCGGCGCTCGAGCTGGGCTTCATGCTGGACGTGGCCGAATCCATCGTGCAATGCGCGCTGCAGCGGACCGAATCCCGCGGCGCGCACCAGCGGACGGACTTCCCCCAGCGCGATGACAAGAAGTTCCTGGCGCACTCGCTGGTTTCGCGGAATCCCGATGGCTCGGGGCGAGTAGAGTATCTTCCCGTGAAGATCACGCGCTGGCCGCCGGGCGAGCGCGTGTACGGCCAGCCGGCCGGGGAGCCCAAGAAGACATAAGGCATGGCGGAGACCATCCAGCTCGAAGTCACACGTTACTCGCCGGAGCGGGACGCCAAGCCCACGCTCGAGCGCTTCGAGGTGCCCATGCGTCCGGAGTGGGTGATCCTGGACGCGCTCAACTACATCAAGGACAAGGTGGACGGCTCGCTCACCTTCCGCTGGTCGTGCCGCATGGGAGTGTGCGGCAGTTGCGGCATGATGGTGAACGGCGAGCCCAAACTCACCTGCGCCACGTTTCTCCACAAGTACGAAGGCAAAGCGGTGCGCGTCGAGCCGCTGCGCTACTTCCCGGTGGTGCGCGACCTGGTGACCGAGATCTCCGACTTCATGCGCAAGCTGAAGCGGGCCAAGCCGTGGTTGATCCGGCGGACGGAAAAAGCGCTGGCCGAGGGCGAGTACCTGCAAACGCCCGAGCAGCTCGACACCTACAAGCAATTCAGCATGTGCATCAACTGCACGCTGTGCTACGCCGCCTGCCCGGTGTACGGGTTGGATGCGGAATTCATCGGCCCGGCGGCGCTGGCGCTGGCCCAGCGCTACAACCTGGATTCGCGCGACCAGGGCGCGGAGGAGCGCATGCTCGCCCTCGCCCATCCCGATGGCGTCTGGGGATGCACCTTCGTGGGCGAGTGCACCAGCGTCTGTCCCAAGCACGTGGACCCGGCCGGCGCCATCCAACAGTACAAGTTGAAGGCGGCGATGCACTGGGTGAAGTCGCTGCTGAAACCAGGAACCTGATATGAATCCGGAGTCGCCGAATCCGTTGCCCCACTACACCGAGTACCATCCGCGATGGTATCGCCGACCGGTCTCGACCTACTGGTGGCTGGGAAGCTGGCCCTACGTGCGCTTCATCCTGCGGGAGCTGAGCAGCCTGGCGGTGGCGTATTTCGTCGGCCTGACGCTGATGCAGATCTACGGGCTCAGCCAGGGCGCGCAGGCGTACGCCGAGTTGCAGGAGTGGTTGCGCCAGCCGGCGGTGCTCGGGCTCAACTCGCTCGCGTTTTTGTTCGCGGTGTTCCACACCTACACCTGGTTCAATGCCGCGCCCAAGGCCATGGCGGTGCGCATGGGAGGCAAGCGCGTGCCGGAGTGGGCGGTAGCCGCGCCTCACTATGCCGCCTGGATGGCCGCGTCGGCCTTCGTGCTTTGGTTCCTGTTGAGGAGATAAATGCCCAGAACCTCCAACGACGCTTTCTTCTGGGGCCTGTTCAGCGCCGGGGGCACGGTGGCGGCCCTGCTCATTCCCGTGCATCTGTTCCTGTTCGCGCTGGCCTTCCCCATGGGATGGCTGCAGGAGCCGACCTACGGCACTCTCATGGACATCGTCCGCCTGCCGCTGGTGCGGGTGTACTTGTTCGCGCTGTGCTCGCTGCCGCTCTTCCACTGGGCGCACCGCTTCCGCTTCACGCTGTATGACGGATTGCAGATCAAGCACCTGAATGAAGTCATCTTTGCCGGCTGCTACGGAAGCGCGATCGTGGGAACTGCGGTAGCGGGGTATCTCCTCTGGACGATTTAGGAGTAGTCATGGAATTCAAGCTGCGCACCATCTCGAAAGACGCCATTCCCGAAGCCCTCTCCAAGGTCCAGCTCTACCGCAACCTGAATGAGCCGGAGGAGTCCGAATCCATTTGCCACGACATCCTGGCGGTGGACCCGGAGAACCAGACGGCCCTGCGGTTGCTCGGGCTCTCCATCACCGACCAGTTCACCGGGCATGCCTCCGACCGCTACGGCGAAGTGGAGGGCATCTTCGAGAAGCTCACCGACCCCTTCGAGCGGCTGTACTGCAGCGGCCTGCTGCACGAGCGCCGGGCCAAGGCGCAGTTGCTCACCGGGCGCCCCGCGCACTCGTTGCTGCCCTGGTTCGAAAAAGCCATGAAGTGCTTCGAGGAGGCGGAGAAGCTCGCGCCCGCGGGCAACGACGACGCCATCCTGCGCTGGAACCGCTGCGCCCGCATCCTGCAGGGCCTCCCCGTGGAGGAGGAAGCGACCGCCTTCGAGGCGCATGACGCCTCTCCGGTCCCCGATCGCCGCAACCGGTTGAAATAGGGCGAACCCATCGTCCTCTCGTCTGGTTGCCCCCTGGCCTCGCGGGCATGTCCGGGAGTAACCGTCTTTCCAGGATCGAAACCGCTGCGCGGACAGCGCCGCGCGCGACGAGCCTCATCCAATCACAGGTAAATCGAGAAAACGGAGGTGTTGCTTTGACACTGCCGAAGAAGAAATACCTGATCGCAGGCGGGCTGGCCATCCCGGTGCTGGCCCTGGCGCTGTTCGCGGCACGCATGACAACCAACATGACGACCAACCTGATGGGCGGTTCGGATCCGCTGGTGGTGCCGGCAGGGACCGCCATCCACGTGCGGCTGGACCACTCCCTGGCGACCAACCAGAACGGCTTCGGGGAATCGTTCGCGGCCACGGTGGTCTCGCCGGTGATAGTCAACGGCAAGGAAGTGATCCCGGCGGGTTCGAAGGCGCAAGGAGTGGTGGTGGACTCTCGCCCGTCAGGGCGGCTGAAGGGCCGCGCTTACATGGCTCTGGCCCTGAGCACCGTGGATGTGGGCGGCGCGAACTATGAGGTGCACACCAGCACCGTGGGCCGTTCGAGCGGTGACCACAAGAAGCGCAACATCGCCCTGATCGGCGGCGGTGGCGGCGGCGGCGCGCTCATCGGGGCGCTGGCTGCCGGCGGCAAGGGCGCCTTGATCGGCGGTCCCGTGGGCGCCGGCGCCGGTCTGGCGGTGGCGGCCATCACCGGAAGGAAGCAGGTCACCATCCCGGCCGAATCCGGCATGACGTTCCGGCTGACCCAACCGCTTACCATCCCCGAGGGGTAAGCGCAGAACAGCCGCCTCGAGCGGGCTGATCCCGCCCTGCGGGATCAGCCCGTTTTTTCTTTGCGCGGCGGCCACGCAGGGCGACTCTGCCCATGTCACCGAGCCCTGTGAGGGACAGCGCTATTCCGTTTTTCTCTCCCGGCGCGCGCCTATGATGGAAAGAATGGAAACCCATCCCAAGGGAACGCAGGCACGGGTGTTGCTGACCTCGGTCTTCGGTCCATACGCCTGTGACGACCGATTCGGCAGCCGCTCCCTCAACCCCATGGAGCTGTTCCACAACCAGGTCACGCGGGCGCAGGGCGAGTTCTCGCTCCGCATGTTCCACCGCTCCTGGGGCATCATGATGATCCAGGAGAACATCTCCGCTCCCTGCACCCTGCTGGACTTCCCCACTCGCAAGCGCTTCCAGCGCGAGCTGAGCCGCGAGCATTACGACGTGGTGGGCATTTCCTCGATCATCACCAACCTGGGCAAGGTGCGGGAGATGTGCCGCATGGTGCGCGAGTTCTCGCCGCATTCCGTGATCGTGGTGGGCGGACACGTGGCCGCCATCCCGGGCATCGAGCATCTGCTGGACGCGGACCACATCGTGCGCGGCGAGGGCATCCGCTGGATGCGACGGTACCTGGGCGAGGATCCCGGAGCGCCCATCCGCCATCCCGCGATCGTTTCCGGCTTCGGCGTGCGGGCCATGGGGCTGCGTCTGCCGCAACCCAAGGGTGGCACCGCGGCCACGCTGGTGCCTTCGGTCGGCTGCCCCATGGGATGCAACTTCTGCACCACTTCTTCGTTCTTCGGCGGCAAGGGCAAGTTCATCAACTTCTACGAGACCGGAGACGAGCTGTTCGCGGTGATGTGCGACCTGGAAGCCCGCCTGAAGGTGCGCTCCTTCTTCGTCATGGACGAAAACTTCCTTCTGCACCGCAAGCGCGCTCTGCGCCTGCTGGAGTTGATGAAGCAGGCGGGCAAGAGCTGGGCGCTCTACGTTTTCTCCTCCGCCCATGCCGTGCGCAGCTACAGCATGCAGGAACTGGTGGAGCTGGGCGTGGCCTGGCTGTGGCTGGGGCTCGAGTCTCCGCACTCCAGCTATGCCAAGCTGCAGAACGTGGACACCCGCGCCCTGGTGCAGGAGTTGCGCCAACACGGCATCCGGGTGCTGGGCTCGACCATCGTGGGCCTGGAGCACCACACCCCGGAGAACATCCCGGAAGAGATCGAGTATGCGGTGTCGCACGCCTCCGATTTCCACCAGTTCATGCTCTACACCCCGGTCCCCGGCACGCCCCTGCATCGGGAGATGCAGGAGCAGGGACTCCTGCTTGAGGACGTGGAGTTGGCCGACATCCACGGCCAGTACAAGTTCAACTTCCGTCATGCCGCCATCTCGCGCGACGACTCCAAGAAGTTCCTGGACTGGGCCTTCCTCGAGGACTTCGAGCGCAACGGGCCCAGCCTCTACCGCATGTGCCAGACGCTGCTGCAGGGCTGGAAGCGCTACAAGGATTGTTCGGACGAGCGGGTGCGGCGGCGTTTTGAGTGGGAGGTCCGGCAGCTCAAGGGCAGCTATAGCGCCGCCCTGTGGGCCATGGAGCGCCGCTTGCAGGATACCAACCAGAGGGTCAGCCGGAAGGTCCGGCGCCTGCGCCTGCAGGTGGAACAGGAGTTCGGCTGGGTCAGCGGCTGGGCGGCGCGCTTTCTGGGGCCCGTCCTGTTGTGGACCTCGCGCCGCGAGGCCCGCCGGCTGGCTGCCGGCCGCACCTACGAGCCGCCCTCCATCGTCGAGCGTCGCAACTGGGCCTCCGGATAGTCCGCTTCCCCGCCCGCTTCAGTTTTCTTCCAGGGTGCGCAGTTCGGTATTGGTGTGGCGCAGGCGCAGGGCCAGCGCCCGGGCGAGCCCTTCCAGCAGTTGCATTCCCAGTCGCTTGTGGTGGTCGGCCAGGGCGTCGAAGCGCTCGCGGGAGAGCACGAACAGGTCGGTATCGGCGCCGGCCACGGCATCGGCGGAGCGCGGCTCGTGATCCAGAAAAGTCATCTCCCCGAAGAAGTCGCCGCGGCCGAAGGTGGCCAGGTGGTGGCTGTGCTTGCCCACGATGGGCAGCATGATGCGGACCGCGCCGCGGCGGATGAGGAACATCTCGTCGCCATCCTCGCCGCGGTGGAAGAGGAAGTCGCCCTCCTTGACCGAGCGCTTCACCAGGCAGGCCGCGAGTTCTGAGAGCGTGTCTTCCTTCCGTCCCTTGAACAGGTCGATCTCGTGCAGTTCGAGCGGCTTTTCCGCGGCTTTCTCCAGGCGCTGCTCCTGCAGGACCTGGTCTTCCACCCACTCCAGGGCCGCGTCCAATTCGCGGAAGCTGCGCACGTGGCGCTCCGAACTCACCAGGCCCAGGGTCTGGAAGTAACGCTTCATGTCCTGGCCGCTGGGCGCGGCGCGCGGCAACTGGCTGAACACCAGCACGGCGTCGCGCTCGGCCAGCATCCCCTGGATCTGCTCCAGCATGTGGGCGGCGGTAAAGTCCACCGACTGCACCCGGCGCAGGTCCAGCACCACGTACTTGCGGGTCTTCAGCTCGGGCTCGAGCGCGGTATAGAGCTGGTCGGTGGTGCCAAAGAACAGGCTGCCCTGCAACTCGAAGATGACGGCCTGGTCGCCGTGCTGGGCGAGCATCTCCATCTCCTCGGGCAGGCGCACCTGCTTGGAGAACATCTGGTTGCCGTAGGTCTTGCGACGCACCACCGCGCCGCCCACCTGCTCGCGGATGAAGAGCATGATGGCCAGGGCGATGCCCACCGCCGAGGCCGCGATCAGGCTGACGGTCTCCGCCACCGCTACCACCACCACGATGACCACGAAGTCCAGGATGGTGGAGCGCGACCGCAGCAGGTGCAGGCTGTGGCGGTCGAACATGCGGAAGCCCACCACGATGAGGATGCCCGCCAGGGCGGCGATGGGCACCCAGGCGATGAACTGTCCCAGGATGAGGAAGGCGACCAGGGCCAGCGCGCCCTCGATCAGCCCGGAGACGCGCGTCTGGCCGCCGCTGGAGATGTTCACCAGGGTGGCGCCCATCTGTCCGGCGCCGGGCATGCCGCCCACGGCCGTGGAGGCCAGGTTGCCCAGTCCCTGCCCGATCAATTCGCGGTTGGAGTTGTGGCGGCTGCGGGTCAACGCGTCCAGCACCACGCAGGTCTTCAGCGTGTCGATGGAAAGCAGCACGGCCAAGGTCAGCGCCGGAGTGATGAGAAACGTCAGATCGGAGAGATGCACGCCGCCGAACGCCTTCCAGCGCCCCAGCATGGCCTGGAAGAATCCGCCTTCGGTCGAGCCGCCGAGCTGACCAATCACCAGCTTGTTCCCCGCCAGGCTCCACAGCGAGGGGTCTGCCCAACCCAGGCCGAAGTACACCAGCACGCCGCAAAGCAATCCCAGGATGGCCGCCGGCACCGCCTTGGTGACTTTGGAGGCGAACAGCATCACCAGCACCGTCACCCCGCCCACCACCATGCCCTGCCACTTCCACAGCCAGGGAGAGCGCAGCGCCTCCCAGAAATGCGTCTCTTTGGGCACGCCCAGGAACTTGGGCACCTGGCTGATGATGATGATCAGGCCCACGCCGCTCAGGTAGCCGCTGACCACGGGAAAGGGCATGTACTTGATGAGGCGTCCCAGACCCACCAGTCCGAAGGTGATCTGCAACAGTCCGCACATCAGGCTGACCAGCGCGATCATGAGCAACGCCGACTCCGGCGCCACTCCCTTCTGCATAAGCCCGATGGCGAAGGCGGAGAGCACGGCAGCGGCCGGGGCGCAGGGCGCCGTGATCAGGCGGTTGGTGCCGCCGAAGGCGGGGGCCACCAGGCCGAGAGCGAAGGTCCCCAGGATGCCGGCCAGGGCGCCCACGGCCACGAAGGCGGCGCCCAGGGGCGAGAAGATGGTCACGCCGAAGGCGATGGCCGAGGGCAGCGCCACCAACATGGCCGCCAGGCCGCCCCAGAACTCGTTCGCCAGGCTCTTGGGCTTGTCCATGGTCAGAGGTTCGAAGCGGGCGAATGATACCACCGGCCGGGGCGGCCGTGGCAGCCTGGCTCGACCCTCATCGACGCCCAGCCCCCGCCCTCCGCCCTCTCCTGTTAATCTGCTAGTAGGGCCTTTCCGAGCACTGCGGCCCGAACCCACCAAAAGGACGGCATTGTGAGCAACATCCGGAACATCGCGATCATCGCGCACGTCGACCACGGCAAGACCACGCTGGTGGACGCCATGCTGCGCCAGAGCGGCGTCTTCCGCGCCAACCAGGAGCTGGTGGACCGGGTGATGGATTCGAACGAGCTGGAGCGGGAGCGCGGCATCACCATCCTGGCCAAGAACACCGCCGTCTTCTACCACGAGGTGAAGATCAACATCGTGGACACGCCTGGGCACTCGGATTTCGGGGGCGAGGTGGAGCGCGCGCTCAACATGGTGGATGGCGTCATGCTGCTGGTGGACGCCAGTGAAGGGCCGCTGCCGCAGACCCGCTACGTGCTGTCGAAGGCGCTCGAATCCAAGCTGCCGCCCATCGTGGTCATCAACAAGATCGACCGCCCCGACGCGCGTCCCCAGGAAGTGCTGAACGAGATCTACGACCTGTTCATCGACCTGGACGCCGCCGAGGACCAGCTCGATTTCCCCGTGCTCTACACCAACGCGCGGCTGGGAACGGCGTCGGCGGAGGCGGAGGCGCCGGGCCTCGACCTGCGCCCGCTCTTCGACGCGATTGTCAAGACCATGCCCGCTCCCGCCGGCGACCCCGCAGCCCCGCTGCAGATCCTGGTGGCCAACCTCGACTACAGTGACTACCTGGGGCGGCTGGCGCTGGCCCGCGTCTTCAACGGGACGCTGCGCACCGGCGACGAAGTGGGCATCGCCAAGCTGGATGGCGCGCTGGAGAAAGTGCGCATCACCAAGCTGTTTTCCTTCAGCGGGCTGAATCGAGTGGACATCGAGCAGACGGAACTGGGCGACATTGTGGCCATTGCCGGCGTGGCCGGCATCACCATCGGCGAAACCATCACCAGCGCGGAGGCGCCTGCGCCCCTGCCCCGCACCGTCATCGACGAGCCCACCATCGCCATGCAGTTCACGGTGAACACCTCGCCCTTCGCCGGGCGCGAGGGGCAATACGTCACCTCGCGCCACCTGCGCGAGCGCCTGGAGAAGGAACTCTTGACCAACGTCTCCATCAAGGTGGAAGAGGCGGGCGGGCCGGACACCTACACGGTGATGGGCCGCGGCGAGCTGCAACTTTCCATCCTGCTGGAGATGATGCGGCGCGAGGGCTACGAGCTGATGGTGGGCAAGCCCGAGATCGTCACCAAGCGCGTTAACGGAAAGGTGATGGAGCCGGTGGAGCGGCTGACCGTGGACGTCCCGGAAGAGTTCATCGGGGTGGTGATGGAGAAGCTGGGGATGCGCAAGGCCGAGATGCAGAAGATGCACAACCACGGCTACGGGCGGGTGCGGCTGGAATTCCGCGTGCCCAGTCGCGGCCTGATCGGACTGCGCAGCGAGATGCTCACCGATACCCGCGGCACCATCGTGATGAATTCCCTGTTTGACGGCTATACCGAGTGGCAGGGCGAGATCCCGCACCGGCTGACGGGCGCGCTGGTCTCCGACCGTGGCGGCTCCACCACCGCCTACGCGCTCTGGGCCCTGCAGGAGCGCGGCGAGCTCTTCACCGGGCCGGGCACGGAGGTGTACGAGGGCATGATCATCGGCGAGAACGCCCGCGACAACGACCTGGACGTGAACTGCGTGCGCGAGAAGAAGCTCACCAACATGCGCGCCTCCACCGCCGACGACGCCATCCGCCTGGTCCCCTTCCGCGCCCTGAACCTGGAGCAGGCCATCGAGTTCATCGCCGACGACGAGTACGTGGAGGTGACGCCGCGCTCGCTGCGCCTGCGCAAGCGCATTTTGCAGTCCAACCGCCGCCCGCGCAAGAACGCCATGCCGGTCACCGCGCCCGCTGGCGAGTAGAACGCCGGATCCCCGCATTCGAGAAGAACCCAGCGTCGCCCGCGGTTTTCGCGTATACTGAAAGAGTCTCGTTTCGCATCCTTCCGCCACCTTGCCGTACGCCGGGTTCTTGCGCGATCAGACCTAAGCCGCCCGTGGGCAGGCCGCAACGAACCGTCTTTCCCCTCGGGCAAGTCATCATTCCGGGTCCAGGACCTTGACGCCGCGTCGCGGCTGGAACTGTCCTTTTCGGACGCAGTCCGGCAGAACAGTGTCAGCCCAAGGAGGCTCTGTGATTCGAGAACCGCAGAACGAAGGCGGAGGGATGAGGATCCTTCTGGTGGACGACAACCAGCGACTGCGCGACACGCGCGCCGCCATGCTCAGCACGCATGGCTACGAAGTGGAAGCCGTCCGCGACACCACGGAGGCCTGCCTGCGCTGGCACGCCAACCGGCCCCACCTGGTGCTGCTGGCCCTGAGTGACACGGCCGACCGGGCTTTTATCTGGTGCCAGGGCATTCGGGACTCCGTCCCGACGCAGCGCATCGGATTCCTGCTCGCCCACACGCAATACCTCTGCCCGGTTTTCCTGGAGGGCGGCGTCATCTTGCCGGGCGAGGGTCCGGAGGATTTCCTGGGAAGAGTGCAGGCGATTTTGCGCGAGGTTTGAGATGGAACTGCCGGCGCATCCCACCAAGGCCGGCGGCAAGACTGAAAGATAAGTGCAACACAGGAGAACAATGATGAAACGGATCTATGTAGGGAATCTGGCATTCAGCGCCACCGAGTCCGAGCTGCGCGGGATGTTCGAAGCGCACGGGCCGGTGGAAAGCGTCAGCATCATCACCGAACCGGATACGGGCCGCTCGCGCGGCTTCGCGTTCGTGGAGATGCCCAACGATAGCGAGGCGGAAAAAGCCATCACCGCGCTGGCCGGCGCCGATGTGGGCGGCCGTCCTCTGACGGTGAACGAAGCCCGGCCGCGGAAAGAGGGCGGCGGTGGCGGACGCGGCGGCTCCAAGTTCGGCGGACGCGACCGTCGCTAGCAGCTTTCGCGATAAACTATTGTCAGTGAGTCAAGTCGCGGCCGTCCCCCGTGCCGCGCTGGAGGTTCCTCATGTCGAGTCGTCCGAGCTTCGCCAAGCGTCAGAAAGAGCAGGCCCGCAGGGAGAAGCGGCGGGCCAAGCTGGAGCGCGCGCAGCAGCGCAAGAAGGACAAGCAACTCTCCGCTGAAACCGGCGAGCTCGCTGCTTCCGATCTGGCCTACGAACTGGCGTACGATGCGACGTCCGACGCGGGTTCCGACTCGGCCTCCGAGCCTTCTTCCGATCTGCCTCCTGAAGAGCCCTCCGGCTCGTAAGGGCCGGCCCGACACCGCTGCTGCGCTGCCGGCATCACGTTGCCGTTGTTGTCTCGCGCGATTTGCAGTAGGGTATCTGAGCCCGGTTGCATCGTGCAGGCTGGGTTTTTGTCTATGGCGAGAGCGCCAGATCCCAAAACATCCCGCACCGGAAAACGCCGCAAGAGCGACCGGGTTTCCTTTTCCCTTCCCATCGTGGTGTCGGGAACGGACATCGCCGGGGGGCGCGACTTCGTGGAGCAGGCGCGCACCCTCCTGGTCAGCCGCAGCGGCGCCACCATCGTGCTTACGCGGGTGCTGGGCCCGGAGCAGACCATCTTCATCAAGTGCGGCGCCACCCAGAAGGAAGCGGAAGCCCGGGTGGTGGGACAGCTGGGAATCCAGCTCGACTGCCATATCTACGGCGTGGCTTTGCTCGACCCCAACATAGAGATGTGGGGAGTCCGCTTCCCCAAGCCGTCAGAGGCGGAGAAGGCCCTGGGCCGGGTCTGCCTGCAGTGCATCAGTTGCAGCACGCGCGAGGTGGTTTACCTTTCCGAAGTGGAGATGGACGTCTTCGAGGCGAACAAGAACCTCAGCCGGACCTGCAACCAGTGCCGGGAATCTACGCTTTGGAGGGAGGTGCCGCAGGACTTCGAAGAGCCCCCGCCCGCATCCGAAGCGACGAGCCAGCCGCCTTCTCCGGAGGCCGCGGCGGCGCCGGCCGCGCCCGCCGTGCCGGCTGCCCCCAAGAACAAGCGCCGCTTCACTCGCACCAACCTGCGCAAGACGGGCTGCGTGCGCCAGCCGGGCAATGATCCCGACATCGTCAACGTGCTGGACATGTCGCGCGGAGGCATCCGCTTCGAGAGCAAGCGCACTTATCGCAAGTTTTCCTGGGTGGAGATCGCCGTGCCCTACATCGGCGGGGGCGCCGCTGAGGTCTTTGTCCCCGGCCGCATCGCCCGCGTCCTGGAAAACAGGGAAGGCAAGCATCAATACGGCGTCGAATACGTCCGCTGAGCCGCCGTTCTCTCCGCTGTCCTCCACCCTCCGCGTCGTTCCCGCAGGGTCAGTCCGCGCTTCCGACCGCGGGAGCCGCGCTGCCCGGAGCTGCTCCTGGGACTGAGGTCAGCACCGGCAGGTAGGGCCGCAGGCGCTCTTCGGGCAGAGGGACGTGTTCCGGCACCCGGTAACGCCCGGGGTCGCCGTTGGAGAAGTCCAGATACATCTTGTCGCGCAGGAAGCGCTCCGGAATGTGGCCGAAGCGGTAGAGCGGATACTTGATGTCCCGGCCGAAGAGCTTGCGCCCCAGCAGGTAGTAGTAGAGGGGCACGCCCAGGTTGAACTTCCACTGCACCGAAGCCTGCTTGCGCCAGAAGTCCACGTTGTAGCGCCAGCAGGTGAAGAAGAACTCCCACTGCCGGTCGGTGAGCTCGAAGAGCTTGGCGCTTTCCTTCTTGCCCAGGCGCGTGTCCTCCAGGGGCACGAACAAGGTGGGGATGACGCACCACTTGGCGTCTCGCAGGGCATAGAGCAGGTCGAGCGAGAGTTGAGTATCCTCCCGCGTTTCCCCCGGCAGGCCCAGGATGAAGGTGCAGATGGGAAACCAGTTGTTGCGGTTGAGGATGTCCATCCCCTTCAGCACGACCTCCGGCCACTGCGAGCCGCGGTAGGGATAGCCCTTGCCCTTCATGTACTGATCGAACAGGCGCACCGAGCCCGTCTCCAGCCCGATGAACATGTGCTGGTAGCGCTGTTCGGCCTGGGTGGAGGCCGGGTGCCGGGTCAGGCTCTTCTCCACCGCCAGCTGCAGCTCGGGGATGAGCTCGGGATCGCGCACCACCGGCGCCATGGTGCCGTGGGTCAGGTTGATGTACTTCACCCCGGGCACGGCGGCGATGCTCTCGAAGAGCTTCTTCAGCGCCGGGATGTTGGTATTGAACTTCGGCCCCTGCTCGTAGAGGAAGAGGTCCTCGGTGCAGAGCAGGATGCACTCGGCGCCCTCGGCCACCTGGGTGCGCACGTTGTCCAGGATCTGCGGCAGAGGGATGCTCTTGCCGGCGCGCAGGGCGACCGAGCAGAACTGGCAGCCGCGCCCGCAACCGCGGGTGATCTCCACCACGCCGAAGGTGGAGCGGTGGCGGATGCGCGGGATCTTTTCCAGCGCGGGACTGCGCCCCTCGACCTGGCGCGGCAGCGCCTCGCCTCGCACCGCCGCCTCGAACAGCGGCAGGACGAAATCCTCCGCCTCGCCCTCCACCACGCAGTCAATCTGCCACTCGTCCTGCAGCTTCTTTTTCTCGATCTGCCAGGACCCGGGGCCGCCCACGATC
>Ga0255334_1000754_pt1 | contig 20176 bp, 14 predicted proteins | sample EtOH5_35cm_T3_12_FD_202080 | JGI IMG/M metagenome (GOLD analysis project Ga0255334, IMG submission 202080) | Sandy soil microbial communities from University of British Columbia, Vancouver, Canada - EtOH5_35cm_T3_129 | ecosystem: Engineered > Artificial ecosystem > Sand microcosm > Unclassified ...
TTTTTTCGCATCCGGTTCACCCCTTACGAGGGTAGCCACCTGGAGAATCACCCATGACACAACAGATTGTCGTGGCGGCACTGTATAAGTTCGTCACCCTGGAAAACTACGTCGACCTGCGCGAGCCCCTGCTGCAGGCGATGGTCGACAACGGCATCAAAGGCACGCTGCTGATCGCCGAAGAAGGCATCAACGGCACCGTGTCCGGCAGCCGCGAAGGCATCGACGGGCTGATGGCCTGGCTCAAGAACGACCCACGCATGGACGACATCGACCACAAAGAGTCGTACTGCGACGAGCAGCCGTTCTACCGCACCAAAGTCAAACTCAAGAAAGAAATCGTCACCCTCGGCGTCGAAGGCGTAGACCCGAACAAAAAGGTCGGCACCTATGTGGATCCGCAGAACTGGAACGCCCTGATCAGCGATCCTGAAGTGCTGTTGATCGACACCCGCAACGACTACGAAGTCTCGATCGGCACCTTTGAAGGCGCCATCGATCCGAAGACCACCAGTTTTCGTGAGTTCCCCGATTACATCAAAGCCAACTTCGACCCTGCCGTGCACAAGAAAGTCGCGATGTTCTGCACCGGCGGCATTCGTTGCGAAAAGGCTTCGAGCTACATGCTCAGCCAGGGTTTCGACGAGGTCTATCACCTCAAGGGGGGCATTCTGAAGTACCTCGAAGAGGTGCCGCAGGAAGAAACCAAGTGGCAGGGCGACTGCTTCGTCTTCGATAACCGCGTGACCGTGCGCCATGACCTCAGCGAAGGCGACTACGATCAGTGTCACGCCTGTCGTACGCCGGTGAGCGTCGAAGACCGCGCGTCCGAGCACTATGTGGCTGGCATCAGCTGCCCGCATTGCTGGGATAAGCTGAGCGAGAAGACCCGTCGCAGCGCCATCGATCGGCAAAAGCAGATCGAGCTGGCCAAGGCTCGCAATATGCCTCACCCGATCGGCTACAACTACAAGCAAACCCCTTCCGAGGCTTGAACCATGTCTGCTCGCCGCCTGCTCTATGTGATGGACCCGATGTGTTCCTGGTGCTGGGGCTTTGCGCCGGTGGCCAACGCGCTGGTCGAACAGGCGCAAGCGGCGGGGGTGGATGTGCATCTGGTGGTGGGCGGTTTGCGCACCGGCAGTGGTTCGGCGCTGGAGCCGACCACCCGGCGCTACATTCTTGAACATTGGCAGGCGGTCACCGAGGCCACCGGTCAACCGTTCAAGATCGAAGGCGCATTGCCGGATGGCTTTGTGTACGACACCGAACCCGCCTGTCGGGCGTTGGTGACGGCGCGTGGCCTGGCGCCGGATTGCGCCTGGAAACTGCTCGGTCTGATCCAGCATGCGTTTTATGCAGAGGGCCGTGATGTCACCCACGCCAGTGTGCTGGTGGAACTGGCAGAAAAGGCCGGTTTGCCGCGCATCGAGTTCGCGGCTGCGTTCGACCGTGCCGATCAACATGCCGCGACAGCGGCCGATTTTACCTGGGTGCAGGACCTCGGCATCGCCGGTTTCCCCACCTTGCTGGCTGAGCGTGATGGTCAATTGGCGTTGCTGACCAATGGCTATCAGCCTCTGAGCGTCCTGTCACCGCTGCTCGGCCGCTGGCTGGAGCGCGCTGCCTGTGCATGACCAGCCTGACGACACCGCCACCGCTACACGTGTCGACCGCCTGAGCTGGGCGGAAATCCGCCGACTGGCCCTGCATCACAAGAAATCACTGTGGATCGCCAACGGCGTGGCCGTGCTGGCAACGTTGTGCAGCGTGCCGATCCCCTTGCTTTTGCCGTTGCTGGTGGATGAAGTGCTGCTGGGTCATGGCGATGCCGCGCTGAAAGTCATGAACCTCGCGCTACCCGAAGGCTGGCAGAAAGCGGCGGGCTACATCGGCCTGATGCTGCTGGTGACCTTGTTGCTTCGCTGTGGCGCCTTGCTCTTCAACGTGGTGCAGGCGAAGTTGTTTGCGGCGCTGGCCAAAGACATCGTCTACCGCATTCGCATACGGCTGATCGAACGGCTCAAGCGCATCTCGCTGGGCGAGTACGAAAGCCTGGGCAGCGGCACGGTCACCACGCACCTGGTGACTGACCTCGATACGCTGGACAAATTCGTCGGCGAAACCCTCAGCCGTTTCCTCGTGGCCATGCTGACGCTGGTCGGTACGGCGAGCATTCTGATCTGGATGCACTGGAAACTGGCGTTGCTGATCATGCTGTTCAACCCGTTGGTGATCTACGCCACGGTGTTGTTGGGCAAGCGGGTCAAACACCTGAAGAAACTCGAGAACGACAGCACCTCGCGCTTCACTCAAGCGTTAACCGAAACCCTCGATTCCATCCAGGAAGTGCGCGCCGGCAACCGTCAGGGCTTCTTCCTCGGGCGCCTCGGCCAGCGGGCGCGAGAGGTCCGTGATTACGCGGTGACTTCGCAGTGGAAAACCGATGCCTCGAACCGTGCCAGCGGTTTGCTGTTCCAGTTCGGCATCGATATTTTCCGCGCCGCCGCCATGCTCACGGTGTTGTTCTCCGACCTGTCCATCGGCCAGATGCTCGCGGTGTTCAGCTACCTGTGGTTCATGATCGGCCCGGTGGAACAGCTGCTGAATCTGCAATACGCCTATTACGCCGCCGGTGGTGCTCTATCGCGGATCAACGAGCTACTGGCAAGGGCCGATGAGCCGGAATATCCGGGCGGCGTCGACCCGTTCAACGGTCGCGAAACCGTCGGCATCGAGGTTCAGGGATTGAGTTTCGGTTATGGCGACGAGCTGGTGCTGAACCAGATGAACCTGTCCATCGCTCCCGGTGAAAAAGTCGCGATTGTCGGCGCCAGCGGCGGTGGTAAAAGTACCTTGGTGCAATTGCTGCTGGGCCTGTACACGCCACTCGCCGGGACGATTCGTTTTGGCGGTTCGACCCAGCAGGAAATCGGTCTGGAAACGGTTCGTGAAAATGTCGCCGTGGTTCTGCAACACCCGGCGCTGTTCAACGACACCATTCGCGCCAACCTGACCATGGGCCGTGAGCGCAGCGACGAAGCCTGCTGGCAGGCACTGGAAATTGCGCAACTGGACAACACGGTTCGGGAATTGGCCAACGGTCTGGACAGTATCGTCGGGCGTTCCGGCGTGCGATTGTCCGGCGGCCAGCGCCAGCGCCTGGCGATTGCACGGATGGTGCTGGCCGAACCGAAAGTGGTGATCCTCGACGAGGCCACCTCGGCGCTGGACGCCGCCACCGAATACAACCTGCACCAGGCGTTGGCGCGGTTCCTGAGCCACCGCACCACGCTGATCATTGCCCATCGGTTGTCGGCAGTGAAGCAGGCCGACCGCGTGCTGGTGTTCGATGGCGGGCAGATTGCCGAGGATGGCGACCATCAGCAACTGATTGCCGATGGTGGTTTGTACGCCAAGTTGTATGGGCATTTGCAGCAGCACTGAAAGACGTGTCATTACTTCCAGATGACGTTCAGTGCATCGGGGCTGCCGTCATAACCGAATTGCTTCATGACGACTGAGCACGAGTCACAGGGGGCCATGGTGGTGGCGATGGTGATGGAATCAAGGTCTTCGGGGGCAGGGTATTTTTCTCGGATGACACTGATGAGCTTGCTTTCGGTGTCTAGCGAGGTCGGACGCGAAGTGAGCGCAGGCGTATAGGTCTCGATATTGTCGATAGTGTGGGGAATCGCCTGTAGCTTCCCTGAGTCGGAGACGCTTAATGCCGTATCCGGGAGTCTGGCGCCGTGATCTATGTTGAAGTAACTCGTACTGCAGACTTTCACTTCGCCCGTTGCTCCACTTTTGGAAAATAACGGCAGGAAGCCGGTGTCACCTTGCCTGCCGGAGACGCTGACATACACCTCGCGCACCCCTTTTTTCGTCTTGATCTCGGCAAACGCAATATTTCGCGGACTGTACAACGGCCGGCGTAACCGCTTGCTTACAAGTTTTTGCAAGTCCCGCATCGTGTTATCGATTCGTAGAGCCTTTGGGCCGCCCTGAACTGAAGACTCGAGGGTTACGACGGTTTTTTGGAACAGCGTATTGAAGACGTCTGCGGTTGTTTCACGAACACTTTCCGGTGCAGCTCTGGATAACGACCAGGTCGCAGCACCGTCGGTGGAGTGCCTGACGATCATTCGTGTGGAATGATCAAACAGAACTGCTTCTCCGGGGCTGGTATCCACCTTGATATGTTTGAGCGTTGCTGGGGGATTGGTGTGCCCACCGATCGGTACGGCAATTCTCTCCATGGCCTGTAAGGCACGCTCGACGCGGCCGACGCCAAAAATCCTGGTCATGTTGTTGGAAATCAGGGAGCCGGTGTACACCTTCATCAATTCGGCTATCAGATCGGGGGGGAATGTGGCGGCTTTTTTGAACGTCAGAAGGTCGTGAACACTCTGTCCTTTAAGGCGTTCCGCAACGTAAAAGTCCCCTGCATTGAGTCGTATGAAAATGTAATGTTTTGAACCGTCCATTGCCTCGCTGAGGGTGGCACCTACCCGAAAATTATCGACTAGTGCCTGTCCCGGCACGTCGACGCTGACCATGATTCGTCCATATATCCCTTTTTGAAACTCCAACGTGGCCGGGAGCGTTGGGTGTGCCGCGACCGAGGTTATTTTCATCGGTGTTCTATTAGTTGCAGGGGTGTAGATGTTGTCTCCGAACCAGGGGGCCCAGTCTTTGTTTTCATCGTAACTACCGATGTCAGGAGTGGGGGCCGGGTCCCGAGTGACATAGCTTGTTTGACACAGTATGGGGCCAGGTGCACGACGTACCCGGCAAGGAATTGCCTTCAGTGTGTCATCAGCTTCAATCAGGTCCACGCGGCGTAGCATCTCGTCTTTCAATCGGTAAGGTACGTCATCGATGAACAGCGTTGTCCGGCCATCGACTTCAAGTACTTCCCTTGTGCGCGTGTTTTCGGGGAGCTCGACAGTGACATGCTGGTCGGTTTTTTCCAGCGTGCCATAGCGGGATTTCCCCAACGAAAATTCGGTTGGGTGGGGGCGCAATGCAGGGCCATAAGGCTTTACCGATAGAGGGTCGACGAAGCGGTAGTCGGCCTTGCCAGCCGACGCAACGTTGCGCACCGGTACATCGTGCGTCCCCCTGAAGCTTGCTAACTGATCACCCTCTACCAAAGGACGCCAGTGAGCCGGACTGTCCAGGTGCGCAAAGCCATCGATAAAGCTGTAGCTGCCGGTACTGCCCACAGCCGTCCGAATGCTTTTGTACGCGGGTCTGAGCACACTCCTCAGGCCGGTATACAAACCTTTTATTGACCCCCGTACGAATCGAAAACCTATGGTCGGGAGGCCGTAGAACGGAATAGTGTTTTGTACGACGGAAAGGGTCAGCTTCTGAAAAAGCGAACCGAATTCGGGAAGTGCAGCACGTACGCCAGACCGGATTGCTGCGGAAACCAGTTTCATTGATCCGGAGACAAATTTTCCCAGCGGAAATGCAAACGAGACGACATCGACAATCAAGCCAAAAATAGCCCATACCCTTTTTTTCGGGTCGCCTGACAGCAGGTCGTTGATACCGCCCCAGAACGGTATGAATCCTTTGACCGAATCCAGCCAATGGGGGCGGGCAGCGGCACGTTCAATCTCGGTTTCACCTTTCGCCGCATTACCAAGCAAATCTTCGTCATAAAAGAAAAAATTGTTGGCGATGTAGCGGGCAAGTTCAGAGGCACGGGGGAACGCTACGGTGGGACGCGACGTTTCCTCGGGGGCAGCTGTAAATGTTTTACCAAACTGGTCGATGATGGCTGTGCACACTGCTTTTTCTTTTGGGGGGCTGCCCCTCTCATGAGCCTCCCAATCAATTGGAACACGTTTGCCGCGAATCACCTGGATGATATTGGCCTCCCCAAAGATCGATCCTTTGACCTGGCGAGCCTGATGAACTCCATTGAGCATGGCCGAGGAGACATCCGTGCGCTTTCGAATGATCCCGGCTCGTGGAAAACATTCGTAATAGGCAACGTTGGACTCATAAGTGATTTTTAGAATGAAGCCCATGCGAAGCCGTAGTGGTAGCGTGATGTCCGGCGTCTCCTCGTCAAACGCGATTTCATCGGTGGACCTCCTCAAGGTGTAGATCTTTACTTCTCCCAGCTCGATGCCTTGTCGATCGTCGTGGGGGAGCGAGGAAAGCTGACTTTTCAACAGTGTTTGATAAGCGTTCTTGCTTAGCTCAAGGTAGTTTTTGAATGCGGATTCAAATAGTTTTTCCGCATCTGGCAAGGGTTTTTGCGTCAGTGTCGCGGGAAGCCACGGTGCTGTGGTTTTTACCGAACGATCATTGTTGATGCTGATTCGGTGGGATGTTTTGCGTATCCCGTCCTTCATTGTTATGGACCAATTTCTTTTTGGGGTCAGTCCTCCCGACATGTAAACATCGAGGAAGGAGTAGGCCTTGTCTTTTAAAGGCGGTGTTTGAAGGACACCGCCTCCCTCTATGTTTCCAAGGTCCTCGATCAATTTTCGTCCGTCGGAGATGAACGTGGAGGACGCCGAGCCAAAGGGTTTTACCAGTATTCCTTCAGCGTTTGGTTGCAACGCGCCCCTGAAGTATTTTTTAATTTCTTGCTCTGCGATGACCTTTCTTTCGGGGTAACTGACGTCCAGTTGAGTAATGGCCTTTTTCAAGGCGTCTGTTTGCTCGTCGAGTGCTTTTATGGATTGGGCTTTTTCCTCAGACGTGTAATCCGAGTCGCTCCTCTCAAGAATCACGCCGTTGGTAATTGCCCATTCCAAGGCTGGAGGCATTCGAGCCATCGCTATAAGCCCCAGCTCTTGCGAAGGCGCTTGCATTGACTGGTAAAGTGGGAAATCCACCAGTTGCTGGAAGGACAGGCGCTGGATCAAGTCAGGTGCGATGGCATCTGCAAGCGTTACACCATGAACGAAGTTTACCCAGACCACTGAGCTTCTGTAGGGCAGGTCGGGCGGGATATCGGGAACCTGGAATTCTCTCGGAAATTCGGATTGGAACAGACGAGCGAGCAAGATCGATTCGGTCTCTGATGACGCTCGTTTGGACTCCCTTAAATGTTGTTCGAACGCGGCCCGGATAGTCTGGTAACTCTTTCCCCAGTTTGAACGCTGGTGCCAAGGGTAGCCGGCGATATCCTCAGGCTTGTTATCGTGCGCCACTGCTGTCCATAAGCGAATCGCTTTGCTCACCAGTTTTATCCGGATTTCAGGTGAGGTGTCCTCGTCCGTATTGCCGCCGTACCATTTCAGACCTTTCAATAGCGCGTCGCCAAGGCGCACAGACTCGGCACAATGCAAGATTTTTTCAAGAAACATCGTGGGTGTTGCTCGGGCTTGCTCGGCAGTGGTTCTGGGAAGTGTATTTTTTTCAAGGTGACTGAACAGCGAAGTTTCCGTTGCAGGAAGGAATCGCGTGACGATGTCGTTGATGTCCCTGTTTGTAAGTTGCGTCATCAGACTGTCCATTGTTATTGAGCTGGCCAGATTGTTTTGGCGCAGTCTTTTGAGGACTTTTTGGTCTGAAGGTGTGGGCGCGCGATTCAACAGGTCGATATCAAGACCACTGTCCAATCGCAATGTATGTCGAGCGCGTTTCTCTTCCAGTGCGTGGATCGTAGCGCGATGTTCGTCTGCATTTCCCGCGTGCCAGGGGAGAATTCCGTAGTAAGCAGTCATCTGCACCAGCCTGACTGCGCCGTCGGCACGAATGATTCCCCCGATTTTTCTTGCATCCTGATTAATGGCAGTCATCAAGCTGAGCCATTTTGGAGGATTTGTGACAAGCACCGGATTGCCATTGTTGTCGTGTTTAAATTTAAGTTGTTGGGTGGGGAGATTCAGAGTCGACTTTCGTTTTTTGTCTGTCGTGAGGATTTCATACTTCACTGCATCGTCTTTTACCGTCAATTCCAGTGTGTCCGGATCATTGCCTGACTGCAGGCAATGTGTGCGGTACCCCGGATCCTTCAGGAGGGGGTGCAATAGTTCGCGCCCCTGAGAGCCAAGTTCAAAAAGTGGGGAGTGAGCACTGGGAACTATTAATATTTTATCAAAATCGGATGTTGAGCTTTCTTGGTTTTTTAGACGCTGAAGAAGGGCGTTGTAGTCCGATAGAATGCCTTCGTATTTCGTAGGTTCGGAATATTCTGTTGTTTGCATTAGATAACTTCTCTTAAGGGGCAGTGGATTGGCGCATCGCTCAACGCAATTCAGCCGTGGTCCGATTTCAAGAGAAGATGAGCAAGAGGGAGCGGTACATAGTTAGGTGATGGCGGTTTTGCTCCAGGAACTGTGTCGCGCGGTGTGTCTGCCTCTCAATGAAAACCGTTATTTACTGGCACTTGCCCATAGAAAGGGCTTCCCGCTTGCCGGGATCGAGAACGCACCCTAGTCTAGCTGTAGCGATCACGTTGGATGATGATCTGGCTGTGCTAAAACAAGGGACCTCATGAATCAAGCGCGTACTCTCGGAACGCCACGGTTGTTGGGCATCGTCTGGCCATTTATCGCCGTCGTGCTGTTTCAGGCGCTGCTGGGCGGTGTCAGCCTGTACGTTCTGTCGGCGGTGCGCGGCTACGTTGCCGGCGAAAGCCTCTGGTCCAAGGGCCAGAAAGACGCCATCTATTACCTCAATCTCTACGCGGACAGTCACGACGAGACGATATTCAGCAAATACAAGAACGCGATTGCCGTGCCTCAGGGGGGCCATGAATTGCGTGTGGCGCTGGATCATCAGCCGCCGAAATTAGACGCCGCGCGCGTGGCGATCCTCAAAGGCGGCAACCACCCGGATGACATCAATAGTGTGATCTGGCTGTACCTGAATTTCCGGCACTTCAGTTACCACGAGAAAGCCATTGACCTCTGGCGGGTGGGCGACGCGTATCTGGTGCAACTCGATGACATCGCTCAGGAAATGCGTCAGCGCATCACCACCGACCAGGCCACCGATGCCGATATCAGGCGCTGGAAGGATCAGATATTCGTCATCAACGAAAGTGTGACACCGGCGGCGAAGGCCTTCAGCGATGCCTTGGGCGAAGGCTCGCGGATGATCCTGCGGCTGTTGCTGGCGATCAACCTCGCCACCGCGCTGGGCTTGATTGTCCTGGCCCTGATGCGCACGCACAAACTGCTCAAGCAGCGCCATGCATTCGCCGATGCACTTCAGTTGGAAAAAGAACGTGCGCAAATCACCCTGCAATCAATTGGCGATGGCGTGATCACCACCAATGTCGACGGCGCAATTGCCTACATGAACCCGGCCGCCGAGGCGTTGACGCACTGGAAGGCTGAGCAGGCGACAGGTTTGCCCCTGGCAGCGCTGTTCAATCTGCTGGACGAAAACGCCCAGGCCGATGGCTTTACGCTGATCGAACACATCCTCAGTGGTCAGCTCAGCGGTGGCAGCGAACATTCCAAATTGATTCAGCGCCTGGATGGCAGCACGGTGTCGGTCACACTGGTCGGCGCGCCGATCCGCAATGCCGGCAAGGTCAGCGGCACGGTGCTGGTGTTGCACGACATGACCCAGGAGCGGCAATACATCGCCAATTTGTCCTGGCAGGCGACCCATGATGCCTTGACCGGTCTCGCCAACCGCCGCGAATTCGAATATCGCCTGGAGCAGGTGCTGCATAACCTGGCTCGGCAGCCGGGGCGTCATGCGCTGATGTTCCTCGATCTGGATCAGTTCAAGCTGGTCAACGATACCTGCGGCCACGCGGCGGGAGACGAATTGCTGCGGCATATCTGTGCGCTGTTGCAATCGGGTTTGCGCGAGGGCGATACCCTGGCGCGACTGGGCGGCGACGAGTTTGGCATTCTGCTGGAGAACTGTTCGCCGGAAGCGGCAGAGAAAATCGCCGAGGGGCTGCGCCAGACCGTGCAGAACCTGCATTTCGTCTGGAAGGGCCGGCCGTTCGTGACCACCGTGAGCATCGGGCTGGTGCATATCACTCAGCAGCCCACCACCCTCGAAACATCGCTGCGCGCCGCTGACATGGCGTGTTACATGGCCAAGGAAAAAGGCCGCAACCGGGTTCAGGTCTATCACGCCGACGACTCGGAACTCTCCCTGCGCTTCGGTGAGATGGCTTGGGTGCAGCGCCTGCACATGGCGCTGGAGGAAGACCGTTTTTGTCTGTACGCCCAGGAAATTGCGGCCCTTGGACATGTCGAACAAGGTGGCGGGCATATTGAAATTCTGCTGCGCCTGCATGACGAAGCCGGGCGCATGATATTGCCCGACAGTTTCATTCCGGCAGCGGAACGTTATGGCCTGATGACTTCGCTTGATCGTTGGGTTGTGCAGAATGTTTTCAAGATCATTGCCCAATGTATAGCGGAGAAACATAAAGGGCCGTTGGCAATGTGTGCGATTAATCTGTCAGGCACAACTATCGGAGATGAGGCGTTCCTGGACTTCCTGCGTCAACAGTTCATTACTTACTCCATACCGCCTGAAATGATTTGTTTTGAAATCACTGAAACCAGCGCAATTTCCAATCTTGGAAGTGCAATTCGATTTATTAATGAACTCAAAGGCTTAGGCTGCCATTTTTCGCTGGATGACTTTTGCGCCGGAATGTCCTCATTCGCTTACTTGAAACATTTGCCTGTAGACTTCCTGAAGATCGACGGGAGTTTCGTAAAGGATATGCTGGACGACCCGATTAACCGCGCCATGGTCGAAGTGATCAATCACATCGGTCATGTCATGGGTAAACGCACGATTGCCGAGTTTGTTGAAACACCCCAGATCGAGCAGGCATTGCTGGAGATCGGGGTGGATTACGCTCAAGGGTATGTTATTGAACGCCCGCATCTGTTTACCTGCGATAGTCTGCAAAGTCGTCCTGCCAGGCCTCAGCCTTTGTTGTTCAAGGCACCTGGCACGTTCCGTTGAAATCTCCTGCTGATCCTTACAATCACAATCAAAAGGAACCCGACAGTGATCGAGACATTCAACCGAACCGGCCCCCTCATGGAAGCTGCAAGTTATCCCGCCTGGGCTCAGCAACTGATCCAGGATTGCAGCGAGAGTAAACGCCGGGTTGTAGAGCACGAACTGTACAGGCGCATGCGAGATAACAAACTCAGCGCAAAGACCATGCGCAACTACCTCATTGGTGGTTGGCCGGTGGTCGAGCAGTTCGCGTTATACATGGCACAGAACCTGACCAAGACCCGTTTTGCCCGCCATCCCGGCGAGGACATGGCGCGTCGCTGGTTGATGCGCAACATCCGGGTGGAATTGAACCACGCCGATTACTGGGTGCACTGGAGTCGCGCTCACGGTGTGAGCCTGGAAGATCTGCAGGCGCAAAAGGTATCCCCTGAACTTCATGCCTTGAGTCACTGGTGCTGGCACACCAGTTCGTCGGATTCGCTGATCGTTGCCATTGCCGCCACCAACTACGCCATTGAAGGCGCGACAGGTGAGTGGTCGGCGCTGGTCTGTTCCAATGGTGTCTACGCGGCCGCGTTTCCCGAAGAGGATCGCAAGCGGGCCATGAAGTGGCTGAAGATGCATGCCCAGTACGACGATGCCCATCCATGGGAAGCGCTGGAAATCATCTGCACGCTGGCAGGAATGAACCCGGGCAAGTCCTTGCAGGCAGAGTTGCGTCAGGCGGTGTGCAAAAGCTACGACTACATGTTCCTGTTCCTGGAGCGCTGCATGCAGCTTGAATATGTGGAGAAGGCTCCGGTCATGCGTGAGCGCATGGCGCTGGCTGAAAGCTGATCCTTTTTCCATGCCATTAAAAAGCCCGCTCCCCCGGTATCGCCAGGGGGGCGGGCTTTTTTGATGGGCCGGCAATGACTAGGCGCTGACTTTCAGTCCAATCAACCCGGTAATGATCAACGCCACACTGGCGAGCCTGAACAGCGCCATGGACTCACCAAACAGAATGATCCCGGCGATGACCGTGCCGACCGCGCCCACGCCTGTCCAGATCGCATAGGCAGTGCCCAGCGGCAGTTCCTTCATGGCCAGGCCGAGCAGGCCAAGGCTGATGGCCATAGCGGCAACGGTCAGTGCGGTGGGAAGGGGGCGGCTGAAACCATCGGTGTATTTCAGGCCGACGGCCCAGCCTACTTCGAACAGGCCGGCGAAAAACAGAATGACCCAGGACATGACAGACCTCCATCGATTGACGGGGTCGTCCCCAGATTAATGACTCGATCGAGCCGCGAGGTCGTCCTCGCGTTGCGCAGTATAGTGCCCATCATTAAACCGGGGATCAAGTTGGCCGCTTATTCAGTGACTTGGCGAGCTGCCGTTTCGCGATCTTCTTTCTCGCTCATTCGTCGGAAATATGTCGAGAGCAGTGCCCCGGAAATGTTGTGCCATACACTGAACAATGCACTTGGCACCGCCGCCAGCGGTGAGAAGTGTGCGCTGGCCAGCGCAGCGCCCAAACCCGAGTTCTGCATGCCGACTTCCAGTGCCAGGGATTTGCGCTGGGCCAGTGGCAACTTGAAAAGACGCCCGGTGAAGTACCCGAGCAAGTAGCCAAAGCTGTTATGCAGCATCACCACGGCCATGATCAGCAGGCCGGACTCGGCGATTTTCGCCTGGCTGGCAGCGACGACCGCGGTGACGATGATTACGATGCTGACCACGGAAACCAGCGGCAACACTTCTACCGCGTGGCGAACCCGAGCGCCAAGCAGGCGCTGAGCAACCACGCCGAGCACGATGGGCAACAGCACCACTTGCAGGATCGACCAGAACAGCTCCATGAACGACACCGGCAACCAGGCCGAAGCCAGTAACCAGATCAACGCCGGGGTCAGCAGCGGAGCGAGGAGGGTGGTGACGGCGGCAATGGCCACTGACAGCGCCAGATCCCCGCGGGCGAGCCAGGTCATCACGTTAGAGGAAGTGCCGCTCGGGCAGCAGCCGACGAGAATCACACCAACGGCAATTTCCGGCGGCAAGTGGAAAACCTGGCAGAGCAACCACGCCACACCGGGCATGATCACGAAGTGCGCAACGACGCCCAGGGCCACACGCCACGGATGGCGAGCGACTTCGGCGAAGTCTTCGAGTTTGAGGGTCAGGCCCATGCCGAACATCACCAGCCCCAGCAATGGGACGATGGCGCCTTTCAGGCCGATGAACCACGTCGGTTGCAAGAAGGCCACGACGGCGAAAATCAGAACCCAGTAAGCGAAGGTGTTGCCGACAAAACGACTCAATGCAGCCAGTGCACGCATGGCCTGATCCTTATTATTCATATTTGAACGTTATGCAGATCCAATGTGGGAGCGGGCTTGCTCGCGAAAGCGGTCCGACATTCAACGATGATGTTGATTGTTATGACGCCTTCGCGAGCAAGCCCGCTCCCATATTTAGACCTGGCGTCGGCTTAGATGCCTTGAGGTGTCTCTTCCCCACCCAACGCCTCAACCAGCGCCGGCAGGAAGTCACCGAAGGTCAGCATCATCAAGGTGAAGCTCGCATCCAGCTGGCCCAGGGCCTCTTCGCCACCGTCCTGTTCCGCCTGATCCTGCAGCAGGTCCTCGAACTTCAGGCGCTTGACCACCATCTTGTCGTCGAGGACGAAAGACAGTTTGTCTTGCCAGGCGAGCGACAGCTGAGTAACCACTTTGCCAGTGCTCAGGTGCAGCTGGATTTCTTCGCTGGTCAGGTCCTGACGCTTGCAGCGCACGATGCCGCCGTCTTCGTGGGTGTCACGCAGTTCGCACTCGTCCAGCACGAAGAAATCGTCCGCAGCTTTCTGGGTAGTGACCCATTCAGTCATGGTGGCGGTCGGGGACATTTTCACGGTCAGTGGACGCACCGGCAGTGTGCCAATGACTTCGCGCAGGGTGGACAGCAGGTCCTCGGCACGTTTCGGGCTGGCCGAGTTGACCAGGATCAGGCCTTGCTTCGGCGCGATGGCGGCGAAGGTCGACGAGCGACGGATAAAGGCACGAGGCAGGAAGGCCTGGATGATTTCATCCTTGATCTGGTCGCGTTCCTTTTTGTAGACCTTGCGCATTTCCCCGGCTTCGATCTCTTCTACCTTTTCCTTCACGGCGTCGCGCACGACGCTGCCAGGCAGGATGCGTTCTTCTTTACGCGCGGAAATCAGCAGGAAATCGCCGCTGACGTGCACCAGAGGTGCATCTTCGCCCTTGCCGAATGGCGCGACGAAACCGTAGGTGGTCAACTCCTGGCTTGCACAGGGACGCGCCAGTTTGGTGGCCAGTGCAGTTTCCAACGCCTCGGCATCAAAAGGCAGATCTTGGGTCAGGCGATAGATAAGCAGGTTTTTGAACCACATGGGGCGAGTCTCTCCTTTATACAAAGTGGGGCATTATTCTCTTCGTGGCGCCATAGGCCAACCCTTCTCTAAGCCTTTGGAAGGCCTGAAAAAATTATTTAAAAAAGTGCTTGCCAGAGGTGAGGTCGCTCCGTAGAATGCGCGCCACACCGAAAGTGAAGGGTGATTAGCTCAGCTGGGAGAGCGTCTGCCTTACAAGCAGAATGTCGGCGGTTCGATCCCGTCATCACCCACCATTCGCTTCAAGTGTTACGCGCAGCGGTAGTTCAGTCGGTTAGAATACCGGCCTGTCACGCCGGGGGTCGCGGGTTCGAGTCCCGTCCGCTGCGCCATATTCGGTAACCTGGAACGCTGAACGCCAGGTCACCACGGAAAAGCCCGCTAACGCGGGTTTTTTTCTGCCTGAAGTTCCTGCAGGATGCGTCGCTTCACTGGTTTTCAGATTTTTTTGAATTATTTATCAATTAAATCAACACGTTATGAAAATCTGTGGCACAATGCGCCCCGCAACGAAGGTAAAGGGTGATTAGCTCAGCTGGGAGAGCGTCTGCCTTACAAGCAGAATGTCGGCGGTTCGATCCCGTCATCACCCACCACTTACTTTCAACGCTACGCGCAGCGGTAGTTCAGTCGGTTAGAATACCGGCCTGTCACGCCGGGGGTCGCGGGTTCGAGTCCCGTCCGCTGCGCCATATTCGGTAACCTGGAACGCTGAACGCCAGGTCACCACGGAAAGCCCGCTTAATGCGGGCTTTTTGCTGTCTGGGGTTTGGCTTATGCTGACGTCCATTGAAAAAGCGACCCTCGGGTCGCTTTTTTCGTTTCTGCTTACTGTGCAGCGTTTCGACTGTGCCGGTAGTCGCTGACCGCTTCGTACACGGCTTTGCGCAGCCGGTTGATACCGCCAATGGGGCGATGAGCCTCCAGACCGAACCACGGGTTGAACGTCAGGTTGTCGCATTGCAGGTTTTGCGCCGGGGTGTCGAAGTCCTGCGGTGGCAGGGTGATCCGGGCTACGGTTTCGAACGGTGCATCCTGCTCGCGCCACTCGATGCTGGTGTCTTCGATCGGCATGAACCTGTTCGCATCCTGGCGCTGGATCTGCAAGACAAAACACGCCGGAACCCGGTCCGTGGACAACTGTTGAGTCAGGGCGTTACGCAGGAAGTTCGGCAGATCCTGGTTCTGCTTGGGCAAGGTGTAGGCCGGGCAATTGTCGGGATCCGGCATCACCCGGAACTTGGCGTTGGCCTCGCCAAATTTATACGGCGATACCGAGAAATAAGTGGTGCGTGTCGGGCTTTCTGGCGGCGGGGACAGTGTCGCCAGGGCGATGAACAAATGACGGACCTGCCAGGTGCGCGGATCCCAGCCAGGAAAAAACGCCATGACCTTTTTTCCGTCAGCCTGAGCTGCGACATTCTGACGGTACTCGGCGACATCGCTGACAAAGAAGTTCGGATGGCTGAACATCACAAAATCCTGCTCGTGTTGCCCTTGCCGGTCATCGAGCAGCGGCTTGCCCTGCACATCCAACAGTTTGATCGCCATGCCCCGGGCATCCCGAATGCTGTCGAACTGCGGATAAGCGTTGCCGTTGGACAGGCGCATGGTCGCCTGCCAGCGCTTGCCGGGTTCGCTGAAGACCCCGCGGCGCAGGTCCTGCGCCAGTTCCGGCAACACCTGAACCTCGGCCTTCACGCAGCCATGGGCTTTGGCATGGGCGTCACGCAGGTAGCGGGTGCTTTCACGGTGTTGATCGACAATGCGCACGGCGGTCTGAATCACGTCCCGGGTCATGGCAGCTTCGCCGTCCGGGATCTGCTCCAGTGCCGAGACCGGGCCCCGGTGCTGCCAGGCATACCATGCAGTGACCAGCGCCCAGCCGAGCAGACCGATGCACAGCAGAATCAGCAGGGTCTTGCCGAGCAGGCGGCCCAGCCACAACCAGAACCGGGCGAGTATTGGTAAATCCTTTTTGAAGGTGGTCATGATCATGGCAGTTGCGTCTCCAGCGGGCCGCCCAGCACTTTCAGGTACTCCAGCAGCGCCCAGCGCTCCTCGGGTTGCAACAACCGGCCAATAACCCCGTTGCCACGCTCGCCGGCGCGGAATTCATGGCCACTGTTGTGGTTGCCGGTAATGCGTGTGTCGAACAGAAATGCGTTGGTGAAGGCTTCGGTGCGATAGCCCAGGTGTCGCGGATCGTAGTCGAACGTGCCTTTGTAGAAGGTGGTCGCGCGTTCATCCTGGGGTGATAGCAGTTGATAAATGCTCGGCACCGAGCCGTTGTGCAGAAACGGCGCCGTCGCCCACACGCCCGCCAGAGGGCGGGCCTTGTAGGCCACTTTTTCTCGAACGCCGATCGGCAGGCCGAAGCCGTCGAGCCTCGGCTTCTCCGCCGTCGTGACCTTGGCCTCACGGTAAGCGCGGTCCTCGACGAATGCAGTGACGTAGGCCAGGCCCTTGGCGACCGACAGTTGGCTCAAGTCCAGCGGTTCCTTGGGTTCGGGGTGCAACTTCACGTCCATCTGCGCCAGTTCTGCCGGGTCCCATTGCAGGGCTGTCAGATCAAAACGGTGGCTGGCGATGTTGTTCGCGGCAGTCGGATCGGTGCCGATGACGTCGACGGGCAGCATGTGCAAATGCTGCACCCAACGCTCGCCTTCCTGAGTCGTCCGCGGCACGTGGCAACCGGCGCAGTTTTCCGTAAACAGTGCACGCCCCTTGGCCGCCAGCGGTTTGTCGATGGCACCCAGCAGATCTTCTGGCCAGGCCGGCGGTTTGAGTCGCTGCAAGGTTTCTTCGATCTGGTGTAAATCGCGCACCCGGACGCTGGATGGGTAGCGATTGTCGCCCTTGAGTGGTTGTCCGTTGCTGTCGAAGAAATTCAGCGTGGCGCCTACCCCCAGGGCCTCACCGATATTGCGCGCCATCGGCTGCTGTGCCGAACCGTTCCACTGCACCCAATCGAAGGTCCACATGTCCCACAGTTGTGGATAGTCGACCGGCGCGTTGGCGACCCGATAATTGGTGGGTGAAATCGCGTCACCGAAACTGGCGTTGGCAATACGCCCGAACGCGTCGGTACGGCCAGGGCCTTCCTCGGTCGGGTAAAGGCCTCGGTGAGTGTCGTTCCAGGCGACTTTCAGGAAGGTGTCGAGAGAGGTCTTGAAGTCTTTGCGCAATTGTTGATGCCGGGCGTCGTAGTCCTGGCCCAGCACGTTGCGAGCGAAACGTTCGAATTTCCATGGGTTGTAGTAAGTCGAAGCGAGGCTGGCGACCAGTGCCTGTCCGAAACTGCCACCGCGCAGTGTAGGAACGCTGGAAGGCAAGACATGCTGCGCCGAACCGCCATCGATGCGGATAGCCTGACCGTTGAAACGCAACTCGCCGGTGTGGCAGGCGGCACAGGTGATGTCCAGAAACTGATCAGGGTTGCCTGGGTTTTGATGGCGGGCAAAGCCCACGGGCAGGTTACCAGGGTTGTTGGCTGTGGCTTTCTGCCCGGGATCGACCAGAAAACCGAAACGTGCGAGGTATTCCGGAGCGGCAAACCGCTGTTGCGAAAAAGGCAGTTCGAGCGCGTTGAACCAGTCGTAGCGCAAGCCTTTGACTTGAGTGCCCTGGGGCGTGAAGTAGTAGGTCTGGCGGTCAGTCGCGCTCCACTGCTCCAGGTAATGCACCTGCTGCGCAGGTGTCCAGGTCGGCAGTTTCGGGTTGGCGACGTAATACAGAATCACGGCCAGGCAGATGCCCAGCAACGCAACGATCAGAACCAGCAAGCGATAAAAGAGGCGCAAGATAAACATCCTTGTCGATTTGTCGCTCTCTTATGCCTCAGCTGCGGGCGTGCGGCAAGTGGCCATTACGCCAAGCAATGTGGGGCAGGTCAGTTGTGTCTGTGAGGGGAAGATGACAGAAGCTTCATCATCCGATTCCGGAAATGCGTTAAAACACCTGAACTTATCAGAAGTTTCCTGCTCTCATGCCGGTAGCCATTGGTCGTGGCCGCCTGATAAGCTCGCGGCTTTACTCGATTGCCCTTTAGGCGCATGAACAAGGAAATAGCATGAAACAGCATCGGTTGGCGGCGGCGGTGGCCCTGGTTAGCCTGGTACTTGCGGGTTGTGATTCGCAGACCAGCGTAGAGCTGAAAACCCCGGCGCAAAAAGCTTCCTACGGGATTGGCCTGAACATGGGCAAGAGCCTGGCTCAGGAAGGCATGGATGATCTGGACTCCAAAGCCGTAGCCCAGGGCATCGAAGATGCCGTCGGCAAGAAAGAACAGAAGCTGAAGGACGAAGAACTGGTCGAAGCCTTCGCTGCACTGCAAAAGCGTGCTGAAGAGCGCATGGCCAAAATGAGCGAAGAGTCGGCAGCCGCCGGCAAGAAATTCCTCGAAGATAACGCCAAGAAAGCCGGTGTCACCACCACTGCTTCGGGCCTGCAGTATGAAGTGATCAAGAAAGCCGACGGCGCACAGCCTAAGCCGACTGACGTAGTGACCGTTCACTACACCGGCACCCTGACCAACGGCACCGTCTTCGACAGCTCCGTCGAGCGCGGCAGCCCGATCGATCTGCCGGTCAGCGGTGTGATCCCGGGTTGGGTCGAAGGCCTGCAACTGATGCACGTTGGCGAGAAGTACAAACTGTACATCCCTAGCGAACTGGCTTACGGCGCCCAAAGCCCAAGCCCGGCGATTCCAGCCAACTCGGTGCTGGTATTCGACCTGGAACTGCTGGCGATCAAGGATCCAGCCAAGCAAGACGACGCCGCGAAGTAATCAGCGTCTGCTCTGACAACAACGCCTCGCTTATGCGGGGCGTTGTTGCATCTGGCGGTTGGTGAGGGTAAACAAAGCGAACAGATGCGGTACGCTGGAGTCATAGCCATTGAGGACGCTGCGCTAACCGCGCCGGAGCGCCAAGTCAATGAAATCTTGGGTTTTTTTATGTGAGTAAAAAACGCCCGATCTGAGCAAAGCCCTTATGAAACGGGGCTTTCAGCCGAGAAATGCAGGTCTGTTCACAAGGTTATCCACAATTTGTGTGGATAACATTTCAGCGGGAGGAATGATGAAAGCACCCTGGAATTTCGCTCGTTTCCTGCCATTGGCCGGACGCCTGCTCGCTCGTGGACGATTGCCGACGCTGTTGTTCGCGGTGGCCAGCAAAGGCGCCAGCCAGGGCAACCGGTTGGGCAAGCTCAAAGAGGACCTGCGCCTGTTGCAGGCGCTGTGCCTGGCGTACTGGCGCGGCGAATACCGGGCGATCAGCCCGAAAGCGCTGATCTCTGTGGTGGCAGGCTTGATGTACTTCCTGAGCCCGGTGGATGCGATTCCGGATTTCATCCCGATGTTCGGCATGCTCGATGACATCGCCGTGCTCGCCTGGCTGATGAAAGTCCTCGATGACGAACTCAACGCTTTCCGCGCCTGGCGCAACCGCCAGTTGCCGGAGAAACTCGCGGTGGTCGAGCGACTGCCCGATACCCCCGAGCAACTTCAGCTTCAGGGACCGAAAAAAAACTGAGCCGATTCAGGATCATCCCTATATTCATACCCCCGCGACCTTGGCCGCTGTTAGGATTACACTTCTAGGGAAAAGCGCCGACTCGCTAAGTGTCGTTGTCCTACGGGGAAGTCATGGATATTCAGATAATCACACGCGAAGGCGAGCCCGAATATGCGGTTCTGCCGTGGGCTCAGTATCAGGCTCTACTGAAAGCAGCAGGTATCAATCAGCAACCGGCACCCGACGCGCCAGTGCGTCACGCCGCAGCACCAGACCAGATTCTTCCAGGTCTGGATCAACTACGCAGTTTGCGCGAAGGGAAGGGCATCGCCAT
>Ga0255334_1000755_pt1 | contig 20174 bp, 23 predicted proteins | sample EtOH5_35cm_T3_12_FD_202080 | JGI IMG/M metagenome (GOLD analysis project Ga0255334, IMG submission 202080) | Sandy soil microbial communities from University of British Columbia, Vancouver, Canada - EtOH5_35cm_T3_129 | ecosystem: Engineered > Artificial ecosystem > Sand microcosm > Unclassified ...
TTCTTCTTCCGCAAACCGTTTCTTGCTCATGATGTAATCCCCTCCGTTGCTTACTCCAGTATACAAAAAGGTACCCATAGCTTGAACACCTTTTTTCTAAGTGTCCATTCTATGGGTACCAGTGTATCTTGCGCTGCTTTTTCTTATTCCGCTTTGTCAGCGTTTTTGTAGTCAACAGAGCCCAGCCCGTCGATCACAACACCGGTAACCTTGTCGTTTTGTACCCAGGAATCGGTGTAGAAATAGATCGGCATGACCGGCATTTCGTCCATCAGGGTTTGTTCTGCCTGAGCCAGGATCGCTTTACGCTTCTCTGGATCTTTTTCCAGAGCGGATTGGTTCAGGAGCTCCTTGTACTTCGGATTTTCCCAGTTGGTGTCGTTGTTGCCGCCTTTTTTGTCTTTGTACAGCTCCAGGAAGTTGATTGGATCGTTGAAGTCACCCAGCCAGCCCATGCGGCCGATTTGGAAGTTGCCTTGGTGCAGGTCTTCCAGGTAAACTTTCCACTCTTTGTTTTCGAGCTTCACGTCTACGCCGAGATTTTTCTTCCATTGGTCCTGGATCGCTTCGGCAATCTTCTTGTGCGCTTCGGAAGTGTTGTAGGACAGCGTGATGACAGGCAGCTTGCTGATGCCTTCCTCTTTCATTCCTTCTTCCAGCAGCTTTTTCGCTGTTTCCAGGTCATTGTCCTTGAAGTAGCCGTCTTGTTTCAAAGCCATGGATGGCGGTACTGCGCCGGTCGCCGGAATCTGGCCGGTTTGCAGAACGTTGTCGATCAAGGATTGACGGTCGATTGCGAAGGTGAACGCTTTACGGATTTTTACGTTGTTGAACGGAGCCTTTTCCGTGTTGAATTTGTACCAGTACGTACCCGCGATCGGTTGGGTTTTCATTTTGCCGGAATCTTTCAGAGCCGGGATCGCGTCTGTCGGCAGAGCGCTTGTCGGCGCACCGGCCCAGTCGAGTTCGCCGTTGTCAAACATGGACAGCTCGGTGTTCTCGTCTTCTACCATGGAGAATTCGATCTTGTCCAGTTTTACGTTGTCTTTATCCCAGTAGTTGTCGTTTTTCGCCAGAATCAGCTTGTTTTTGTGCTCCCAGGTTTCCAGCTTGAACGGACCGTTCCCTACGTGAGCAGCTGCGTCGCTCGCCCATTTTTCGTTGCCTTCCACGACTTTTTGGTTAACCGGGTAGTACGTATAGAAAGCCGTCAGCTCGGTGAAGAACGGAGTCGGATTTTCCAGGGTCACTTCCAGCGTTTTGTCGTCCAGCGCTTTTACGCCCACGTCTTCCACTTTGGCTTTGCCTTTGTTGAAAGCTTCCCCGTTTTTGATGTAGTACAGCTGGTACGCGTAGTTGGAAGCCGTTTTCGGATCCAGGGCGCGTTTCCATGCGAATTCAAAGTCTTTCGCTGTTACCGGATCGCCGTTGCTCCATTTGGCGTCACGCAGTTTGAATGTATATGTTTTGCCGTCTTCGGAAACGGTGTAGCTTTCTGCTGCAGCTTCATGTACTTTACCGCCTTCTCCGGTACGAGTCAGGCCTTCAAAGGCTGCGCGCACGATGGTGCCGGAGGTGGAGTCCTCTGCGATCCCCGGGTCAGCTGTTGGCGGCTCGGAGTGCAGGTTCACTTTCAGTACCTTGGGTCCAGCTTGAGATGCTTCTGCGGCTGGAGCGCTGCCCTGGCCAGCGTTGTCTGCCGGTTTTGCCGCATTGCTGCCGCAACCTGCCAGTGCTGCTCCAAGTACGAGGATGGAACTCATTGCTACGAAAACATTCTTCTTCATGTACCATTTATCCCCCTTTTCTAAATCTTTTATCAATATACATGCTTTTATATTATTTTTAAACATGTTTTAGATCGATTTAATAAAGTTTTATTTATTTATAAAGATAATTAATGAATTGTAAAAATTAATTGATCGGGAAAATAATATAGAAAAAAGATTCTTTGTCTCGCACCTCCGCTTGAAACCCTTGAAGTCGATCTTGTCCAGGTTGACTGTGTCTTTATCCCAGTAGCTGTCGTTTTTCACGAGAACCACTTTGCTTTTGTGCTCCCCCGGTTCCATTTTGAACGGTCCGTTGCCGACGTGGGTTTTTGCTTCTCCTGCCCAATTCGCCTTCGCTTCGACTGCTTTTTGGTTCACGGGGAAGTAGGTGTAGAACGCCGTCAGCTTGCCTTGTACTTGATAGCTTTTTTGCAGATTGCGCAATTGAATCAACGAGTCCACCTCCTGTCGCCAAACTCCTTGTGTAACAAATCAAAGCCGCTTTTTTCACAAAGGAAAAAGGGGCTGCAACGTCTATCGCGTTCGCATCCACCCTTCTCATCTATCAAGATCCAAGCAATCTGCAGCTGAAATGATACAGCACAGACTATATCCTTTTTGAAAATAATACGTCAATGCATTCCCCATAAAAAAACAGCACGCTCATCGAGGCGTGCTGTTTGTCGTTTCTTCTTCTATAGATGCATTCGTTTCCTCGACAGCAGAATGAAGCGTCTGCTGGATAAAGGCTTGCACTTGGTCGACATCCGGTATGAGGACAGAGCCTGCCTGGTGCGATTCCCGGAACATCCCCGTCGGCGGCAGCTGGTATTTCCCCGGATCCTTGGTGTTCAGATTCAGTCCCAGCGCGGACAGCTTCAGCATGTCCAGCGTGCTGATGTTGGTCTGAACGTACGGGGTCACGCCTTTCAAAATCGAAGGCAGCTGCAGCAGCGTCGTTCCTTTCTTCATCTGATCGGCTACTGCTGCCAGCAATTTGCGCTGACGTTCCGTACGCGTATAATCGGAGGTGGCGTCATGACGGAAACGGACGTACTGCAACGCCTTGCTTCCGTCCAAGTGCTGCCATCCCCTTTTCAGGTTGATGTCGTAGACGCCTTTGTCTGTCGGGTCGTGGTAGTACATGTTTTTTTCTACATCCAGCTCGACGCCGCCAACCGAATCAATCAGCGCCTTGAAGCCTTCAAAGTCCGTAATGACATAGCGGTCGACTGGCAGACCCGTAAACTGGCTGACGGTCTTCATCGCCAGCTCCGGCCCGCCATCCACGATGGCCGCATTGATCCGCGAGCTGCCATTGCCTGGAATGTCCACATACGTATCGCGCAAAATAGAAAACAGATCGTATCGCTTCGTGACTGGATCCATGCTGACCAGCATCATGGAGTCCGAACGAGGCAATCCGTTATTCTTCATGCCTCTGCGGTCCACACCCATCAGCAGGATATTGACTCGCTCGCCATCCCACTGGGGGATTTCCGCAGCCTTCGTCGCCGCACCGCCATCCGGCGGCGGGGTAATGACGTTGTGCTCCTGAATGTCCTGTGCAAATTGATAAAAGGAATACCCGTAGTAGCCTGCCGTCGCGGCAACGGCCACGAGTACGATAAACAACATTCGTTTCCATATTCGCATATAGAATGACTCCACCTTTAGTCTCTGTATCAATGGGAATTCGGCTCTCCGCTTTGTTTAGTATACTCGAAACTGCGAAATGTGGAGCAGCCTTTATTTGGGTGGGGGGAAAAGCTCATTATTAAACATTTTCGTTTACAAAGTTTATTTAATTTAGTACACTTTTTCTAAATCTTACCGAAAGGGATGATCTCATGCTTTCGCCAACCTCACTTTTGCAGCGTTATCCGCGGGAAGCTTTGCTGTTTTTGGTCGCAAGCTTTATCAACGCTTCCGGAAGCGCTTTTATGTGGCCGTTAAACACGTTGTACGTACATACGGTGCTCGGGCGCACCATGACCGAGGCAGGCTTTGCCTTGATGCTGCAGTCCCTCGCCGGAATTATCGGGCAATTCGCGGGGGGCGCCCTGTTTCATCGGCTCGGGGCCAAACGCCTGATCGTAGGGTCCTTGTTGGTGCAAAGCTGTATCCAGCTGGCGATCCCGTTTACCGGAAGCTGGCACCTCTACCTCGCCTTGATGATCGGACTCGGCTTTACGTTTAACCTCTCCTCCCCCGCCATACAGGCTTTTATCGGCTTTCGCTGGAAAGAGCAGCGGCGGGAGCTGTTCAATGTGGTGTATGTGAGCAACAACTTGGGAATGGCGATCGGCACTTCGCTGGCCGGCATCGTGGCTGCCATTTCCTTTCAGCTGACCTTTATCTTCAACAGTGCCAGCACCCTGCTGTTTGCTCTTTTCTTTTTTGTATTCATGAAACACCTCTCCCATCAGGAGCTGGTCGGCGACTCTGCTGCCCACGCGGAAAAACGGAACCGGAGAGAAACCCTGCACCTATTGTACCGCTACCAGCTATACCTGTTCATGGCGCTGGGAGCCAGCTTCATTTTCTTTTCCACGACCGTCTGGAATACCGGTGTCGCTCCTTACCTGACGGGCCTCGGCATGTCTTTGTCCGCCTACAGCTGGCTATGGACGATCAATGGCATCATCATCTTTGCCGGTCAGCCTGTCACGGGCCTGATCAAACGGCTGCTGCGGCAAAGCCTGCCGGCCCAATTGGTTGCCAGTGCCGTAGCGTATGCTGCCGGATTCGGTTTTATGCTTCTTTTTCACAACAGCTACGCGGCGTTTGTGTTTGGCATGATCATCACGACGTTTGGGGAAATGCTGATTTCCCCGACCATTCCTACTTTTATTACGGAGAAGACGGGCGAGTCTGCCCCCTTTTATCTGGGGATAGTGGGGGGCATCACGGCACTGGGACGGCTGTTGGGGCCGCTCGCCATGGGGTACATGTACGATCGCGGCGGGGTCGAGCCGACTTTGCTGCTGGCGATGTCCATGTCGGGGGCGGCTGTCCTCCTTTTTTTGGTTCATGTTTCGTTTCATCGCAACCGAACGAGTACCGCGGCCCGCTCTTGTTAAGAGTGAATCGCTTTGTACCATTATTTTGACGTTTTCGCGGTGATAGGTGCTGTATTTGACGATGGCTTCCACTTCGTTCTGCTCCAAGTAGTCATAGTTCTCTTCGCCGCCATAGCCCGCATCGGCGATAACGGTGCTTGGTAGCTTGCCTAGCTGGGAGTGTCCCCAGGCTTTTCATGCTGCAGGGAGCGATGATCATCCCGTCCGTGACGAAGGAACCGCTGGAAATTCTCGCCGCCTGGTCGTTGTTGGAATACGCGTAAGCCGCCAATTTTCTGACATCCGGCACCTTGTAATCCGTTTCGAGCTGAATCGTCGCTTCCGCCCATTTGCTCATGACCAGATGCGTCTCTACGCCGGCATCTTTCAGCGCTTGCAGCAGCCGGATGCCGTAGATCGCTCCCGTCGCTCCTGTAATCCCTACGATCATTTTCATAAAAACTCCTAACCGCTAGTACACCGGCCATTTCGATTGGATGGTGGTTTCCAGTCCTGTTTTTCTTAAAATCTCTGGCTGCAATTCACGAACGCGGCTGTAAATATCCAGATCGAAGCGTGGTCGGAACCGATGCGACCGCGACCCCCATCTCCAACAGCTCCGGTATGTGGCCCATTTTGATGTTGCCGTATGCGTTGTGGAAGCTGGAGCTACAAAAAAGACCAACTTGAAGACAACGAAAGTTCCCAAAAGTCACTTATTGTCTCCGGTGGTCCGGTCGATCAACTGTATGAAGTTATCTCCTTACAGGTAACTGTATACTTCGTGTATACAATCAATCTTGTTAAATACAATAAAATAAGTCGGAATACTTGTCGCTGGGAGCGAGGACCAGACTTGTAGCAACATATCCATTCAAAAAAACGCCAAATAGCGCGAGTTTTCGCAAATGCTAGAGAAACAGCAGAAAAGTTGTCGTACCAAAAAAAGTAACGATTTGTGTCCGCACGCTTATCTAAATAAAAACCCCCTCTATTTGAAAAAGAGGGGTGCGCATACGCAAAACAAGACGCCCATGCGCGAGCGTCTTGCATATTCTTGTGAATGCTTCGTTGCTATGCTTAGTTGCTGTATGTCTCGTAAGCGTTGGTCAGCAGGTTGGCGATTGTTTGCAGATCGTTGTTCTCAATCTGGTGACGCTCGATCATCGTCATGATTTTCCCGTCCTTCATGATCGCAAAGGACGGAGAAGAGGGCGCATAGCCTTCGAAATACTCGCGGGCTTTCGCCGTCGCTTCCTTGTCCTGGCCGGCGAATACGGTGTAGATGTTGTCCGGCTTTTTCGGATGCTGCAGGGAATGGACAACCGCCGGGCGAGCCAGACCAGCTGCACAGCCGCAGACGGAGTTCACGACGACCAGGGTCAGGCCTGTTGCGTTTGGCAAGGTTTGTTCGACTTCTTCAGTTGTGCGCAGCTCCTGGAAGCCGTTGCGGGTCAGCTCGTCGCGCATCGGCTGGATGACTTGGCTCATGTATGCTTCATAAGACATCATGGGGCAACCTCTCCTTTGTGGTTCACGTTTTCCATTGCTTCTATTATACCCGGATTGTGCCCGCCCGAGAATGGAGGAAGTGCAGGTTCGCTACACTTCCATCAAAATGGTCAGGACCATCGGGTTGCGGCCCGTTTTTTCGTAGATGAACGGCTTGATCACTTCATTGATTTGCGCCTTCAGCTCGGACCACTCTTTGATTTTCTTTTGCAGCGCTTCCTGCAACCGCTGGCGCACGAGCATAGTCGCTTCCTGGATCAGCGATTCGGAACCGCGCACGTACACGAAGCCGCGGCTCACGATGTCCGGCCCCGTCAAAATCTTGAAGTTCTTCATATCCAGGCTGACGACGACCACCATCAGTCCGTCCTCCGCCAAATGCTTGCGGTCGCGCAGGACGATGTTGCCTACGTCCCCTACGCCGCTGCCATCGATCAGCACAATGCCCGCCTGCACCTTGCTCAGCCATGCTTTCTCGCGGCTGCAGTTGAGCACGTCGCCATTGTCCATAATAAAGATGTTGCTGTCGTCAATGCCCACCTGCTGCGCCAGCTTGGAGTGCGTCTTCAGCATCCGGTATTCCCCGTGGATCGGGAGAAAGTATTTGGGACGGATGAAGCTCAGCATGAGCTTCAGCTCTTCGCTGCTGCCGTGACCGGAGGCGTGGATGTCGAAATCCTGGTTGAGCACGACATTGGCACCTGCCCGATACAGCTTGTCGATCGTCCGGCTCACATTGATGGTGTTGCCCGGGATCGGGGAGGCCGAGATGATGACCGTGTCCTCCGGGTAAATGGAAACGGTGCGGTGGGAGCCGGAAGCGATGCGCGTCAATGCTGCCATCGGCTCGCCCTGGCTGCCTGTGCAAATGATCATTACCTGGTTGTCGGCGTAGTTGTCAATGTGCTTGATGTCGATCAGCATGCCTTCTGGAATCTGGATGTAGCCCAGTTCTTGTCCGATCAAAAATACCTTTTCCATGCTGCGGCCGATGACCGCCACTTTGCGGTTGCACTGCTCGGCAGCGTCCACCACCTGCTGCAGACGGTGCACGTTGGAAGCAAACGTCGCGAGGATGATGCGCCCGCGCGCTTTACGGACCACGTCGAGGATGCCTTCGCCTACCATGCGCTCCGACATGGTAAAGCCATAGCGCTCACTGTTGGTGCTGTCCGACAGCAAAGCCAGGACATCGCCGCTTGCGCCAAAGCGGGCAATTTTGCCGTATTCCGTCGTCTTCCCCACCGGCGTCATGTCAAACTTGAAGTCCCCGGTGTGGATCACCATGCCCTGCGGCGTGTGCAGCACGACCCCGAACGAATCCGGAATGCTGTGGTTGGTGCGGAAGAACGTCGCCTTCAGCTTGTCAAAAGGAATTTCCGTGTCTTCCGAAATCGGAATCAGCTTGACATCGTTTTGCATGCGGTGCTCTTCCAGCTTCGACTTGACCAAGCCCAGGGTCAGACGACCGCCGTACACAGGCACCTTGATTTGCCGCAGCACATAGGGAATGGCCCCGATGTGGTCTTCGTGTCCGTGCGTCAACAAGAGAGCTTTAATTTTATCCTGGTTCTCCACCAGATAAGAAATATCGGGAATGACCAGATCGATGCCGAACATCTCGTTTTCAGGGAATTTCACTCCGCAGTCGATCATGATGATCTCGTTCTCGTATTCGACGCAGTACATGTTTTTTCCGATCTCGCCGAGGCCGCCCATTGCGAATATCTTAACGTCGCTCAATCTCTTTCCTCCTAACATCATCGTGCATGATTTTGGGAACCCGAACCAAGCATGCCATTCTTATTGTAACACAACGCGAGGCGTTCTTTTCACCCGGTCTTGCAATCGTGCTAGCAACAGGTGCGGAAACGCTCCCAAGCCTATTGAAAAATTGTACAAAATGAAAGGGACAGAAAGCAAGAAACACGGCTGTCTGGCGAACGAAAAGGGCACACTACGGCACAGGGAAGCACCCTACTACCCGAAAAGGAAGCCGCAGCTCATGAAAACAAAAGTGATCGCCATGCAAGAGACCATGGAGAAGTACCCGCAGGCCCAGATTATCGACTACCTCCACGTCGGGCGAAAAATCAAAACGCCCACCACGTCGGAGGAGACGTTCAAACTCTTGCTCCAGGAGGGCAATCGCGTGTGGGCGTTACTGGTTCATATTGAGTTTGAGCCAAAAACCGAAAAGGTGCTGAACATCCGCTTTGAGGAGACGCGCTGAGCTAGTCGGCCAGCTGCTCCATCTCCGTCATGATCTGATCCATGTCCATGTTGGCGGCCATTCCGTACGCGCGGCGCATGTTTCCATCCCCGTCCACGAGGAACATGCGTGCCGTATGGGCAAAGGAACCGTCCGGCTGCTTCAGCACAGCAATGCCGAAGTCCTTCGTCACCTTTTCCACTGCCTGGGCGTCCCCGCGCAAAAACTTCCAGCCGTTCTGGTCGGCATTGAATTTCCCCGCGTAATCCTGCAGAACTTGCGCCGTGTCGAAGTCCGGATCAAAGGTGATGCTGACGAACTCCACCTTGTCCCCGAACAGACCCTTTTCCTTCAGCTCTTTTTGCATCAGCGCCATGTTGTACGTGGTGGCTGGACAAATATCCGGGCATTTCGTAAACATGAATTCGACCAGGCGCACCTTTCCCTTGCTGTCCGAGAAGGTATACGTCGAGCCGTTGCTGTTCTCCAGCGAAAAGTCGCTCAAAGCCTTCATGACGGGAATCTGCTCTTTGGCCATGTATTTGTAGCCGAACACGCCGACGATCGCCAAAATCAGCACTCCCGCCAGCACAGGAAACCAATAGCGCTGCAGCCCCGCTCCCTGCTGCTTCATTCCTTCGCTCACGAGTCTCTCCCTCCCCTGCGAACCTACCGTTCTTTCTCTCCTGGCCACGCGAGCATGCCGCCTACCATGTTGGCTACATCAAAGCCTTGCTCCGTCAAGTATTCCGTCGCCCTGTGGCTGCGCGCACCGCTGCGGCACACCATTACGATCGAAACGTCCTTGTCCAGCTCGTCGATGCGATGCGGCAAAAATCCAAGCGGGATCAGCTTGGCCTGTTGGATATGGCCCTCGTTCCACTCTTCGACCTCCCGCACGTCAATCACTTGCACCTCTTCGTTCGCTTCCAGCTTGGCCAGCAATTCTTCCGGAGTGATTTCCTTTACGCCATTGCTCATCGTCTATGTACCCCCTCAATGATCTTCTTGCAAACAGATCCGTTCATGCCATTTCCCATCATACCATACGGGCTTTCTGTTTTCTAACCGGCAAGTATCGGACCAGGCAGTTTGGGGTGTTGCCGACAAAAATCCTGATATATCCATTTAATCCTCCCCGATAACTTATAATTGAATATTGACAGCCAAGCGGTTTTTTTCATACAATTGTGACAACAACAGACTTGCCGTTTTCATCAAGAGTGGCGGAGGGACAGGCCCGACGATGCCCGGCAACCTGCATGTCAGCATGTCAGCATGTGAGGTGCCAATTCCTGCAGAATCCATAGATTCTGAGAGATGAACGAACTTCCGTGTATGGCCGGAGCCTTCTTCTACTCAGAGAGGGCTCCGTTTTTTCTTGTTCTTATCCTATCATAGAAAAAGGAGAGATAATCATGTCGAATCAGCAACAATGGAGACCGGAAACGATCGCCGTGCACGGAGGGCAGGTGCCTGATCCGGTGACAGGCTCCCGCGCAGTGCCGATCTATCTGACGACCAGCAGCTAAACGATGAAGAACAGGCCGCTGCCGGAGTGACCCCGGGTCTGATTCGTCTGTCGGTCGGGACGGAGTCGATTGTGGATATTATCGGGGATTTGGAGCAGGCGTTGAAGGCGGCGATCGCCCAGACCGTGATCTAAACATGAGAAAACCCAAGGCTCGCGATGCCTTGGGTTTTTTGCTGTCTCGAGCTTATGGACGTACAGGAGGTTTGGGGACATCGTGCTGGGCTCCGTTGTACCATTCGATGTCTTCACCGTCGTTGAAATTTGTCCCTAGATGCTGCGTGGCGAAAAATTGAAAGTTGATTTTCTTCAGAGCATCACCCTGATACTGGTTGTCCGCTGTCGGCTTAAACGTCAGCTTCACATGCACCGGATCGGCATCTGCCAATGGCAGGGCAGGCAATCCATAATTATAGAAGTTGTCAGTCAGGTCGCCCGTGTCTACAGAATCTTTGTGGAGCTCTTTTAATGTACCCTTCCAAACAAGCTTGAGCGGCAGAATTTCCCCGCTGGATACTTCAATGGTTATCTGATCGGCAAAGTCGTCTGCGCTGTTTCGGATTTTATGCTTCTCGTCGATTTTTTCGTAGACAGCCGATGCGGGATCTGCACCATCCACGTAATCTTCTTCGCTATAAGTAGCTTTCAAGAACACATCTCGAATGGACAACGTGCCGCTGTTCACCAGCGCAAAGGTCTTTTCTACGCTGTCGCCCGGCTTGAGGTTGCCTAGCGTCGAAGAGAACAAATCTGTACCGATGGTCTTCCCTGTCACATTTTTCAGCTCCAGGTTCAAGGTACCTGCTGCGTAGGAAGCTTGTGCTTGCTCTACATCCGTGAATGACGCATACGTCCCCCCGCTTATCAATGAAATCCCTGCTGCTGCGGACAGGATTCCCATGGTCAGCTTTGCTTTCAGACTCATCCCTATTCCCCTCTTTCCCTCTTTCCCTCTTTCCCTCTTTTAAAGGAAAAGCTGCCAGGTATCCCCTAGCAGCATCCCGGTTATTTCTTGAAATTAGTTAGACTCTGTTTGTCTGGCGTTGAACTCAGATACGTTGTCTCCGTCGTTGAAGTTTTTGCCGGAGAACTGAGTCGCATAGAATTGGAATTTGATATTTTCGAACTTGTCGCCTTGGAACGTGTTTCCTGCCTGCTCATCAAAGGTCAGCTTAATCCGAACCTTGTCTCTGTCAGCAGGGATGGCAGGGAGGCTGTTGTTATCTGTGTTTTTGGTGAGGTCGTCCGTCCACAACTTTTGCAGATCCTCCAATGTACCGGACCAAACTGGCTGCAGGTGTCGGTCGTTCACATCGGAGCTTGTAATCTCTACTTTGATCTGGGAGGCAAAGTCAGCGGCGGAGTTTTCTGCTGCACTGGCACCCAGCTTGCCTTCCAAATCACCGTTCTTGGATCCGTCGAGATAGCCTTCGTATTTCGCCTGTACTTTCACATCTTTGATGGAAAGAGTACCGGCATTGGCGACGAGGAACGTTTTCGTGATCGTATCACCTGGCTTGAAGTTCGCCAGTGTGGAAGTAAACAGATTGGATGCGATCGTTCCCCTGTTGTCTATCGTTTTCAATTCGAGGTTCAATGTACCTGCTGCATAGCTGTTGGAAACCGTTTCTGTATCGGTGAACGCCGCGAATGTACCGCCACCGATCAGAGAAATGCCGAGTGCTGCAGATGCTACGCCCATGCCCAATGCTTTTTTAAGACTCATGATAGATTCCTCCTAATTTTCACCCGCGAGTGGGGTGTGACTGAAATATGTTTTGAACCCTCATGATTACTCACAAGGAGTTGCAAACCGATGGATTGAACCTGCGCTTAATTGGCTGCTTTGCTTTCCAATTGATGGATGGCCTTGCGGATACTGATGATCGAATATCCGAGGAGCAACACGCCCGGGAGGATCATCAGAGAAACCGCACCTGTCTTGGATCTGACAAAATCGAGGATGTAGCTCAGACTCGGTATGGTGTACCCCGTGTACTCGCCCACCACATTATCTGCTAGTACCGGTTGCGGATCTGCCTTTTGGTTGTTGTCCCCTTTTGTCACGTATGAGACGTGAGTGCCATTTTTCAGGACTTCCACAACTCTGTGGGTGACCAGTGTTTCATCATCGATCTTGAACGTAATGACATCTCCCTTTTGAAAACGATTCATGTCGCCGCCTGGCTTGATCGCAATCACCGAGCCTGTCTGGAAAGTCGGCTCCATCGAACCGGAGAGCACGCCTTTCATTTGAAACCCGAAGAATGTCGGTTCGCCCTCGGAGGCCTTTGACACAATGACTGCCGATGCCATCACAATCAGGATTACAGCGAAGATCCATGTGACAATTGTGCTGATCCACTTCTTCATTCCCTTTTCACCTTACCTTTGCGTGTTGTTCTCGACTCGTTTCCTCTTGCTCGCCAGCCAGTCGATTGACTTTCCGCAGGGAGCCGATCAGCAGATAGCATCCGGGCAAGGCGAGCAGCAAGAACATTCCGACTTTTGAATGGATAAGCGACACTGCGTATCCCATGTACGGCAACCAGAAATGGACTTTCCCCATCACGCTGCTGGCAGGTACCGGTGCTTGATCGGCTACGTTATTGGCATCGCCCTTCGTGATCAGCTGACCGTCTCTGATCGTGACCACACGGTGGGTGACTGTATAGCCATCCGGGTGAGCGTAGGTAATGATCTCACCCTGCCGAATATCCGAGAAAGGCTCCGGCTTTACGGCTACGATGCTGCCCGTATCAAACGTTGGAGACATCGATCCGCTAAGCACGACCCGCAGCTCATACCCAAGCACGCTGGTCTTTCCCTGCGCCACCTTGCCGTACAGGAGCAAACCGTTAAAGGCGACCACGAGAATAAAGAGGAAAGAGATCACGAGAGAAACGGTCTTCTTCATGATGGTCACATCGCCGGCCCTCTCTTTCTGTGGCGTCGTCTTACATTTCCTATCTTACTTGTGAACCGAATTGTCATCTTCCAGCGTCAGTGTGATCTTGAACCGGAGGTCGGGATGATTACGTCGGTCTGTCAGGATGACGCTCACCTGCTGCGGCGCTGACTCCTTCTCATCCTGAAGGAGGATCCATCTCTCCTCTTTGAGATCGTGCTGATGGATGTTCTTTCATAAAAAAGGACCCAGCAAGTCACCTCGCTGGGCAAGTTTGGGGTATTTTGTGCGGCTAGGCGGCCGCCCCTCTCACAGCGGGGCGGATTCGCCCGCAGGAGGTTCCACCGGGGCACTTGGGGAACCCGGTGGCGCTGACCCCTGCGTGTCTGGAGCTGGTGAATCGCTCTCCGGATCGGCTGGAGACGGCGGTGCCGGGCCGCTTGGTTCTGTCGCTGGCGTCGCAGGTATATCCACACCGGGAGACGGCGGCTGGGCAGGCTCCGTCGTGCTGCCTCCTGGTGCCGGCGTATCAGGTGGATTCGGTGTTGTACCCGGAGACGCGGGCGTACCGGGCTGGCTCGGCGCAGCCTCTTCGGTCAGATTCGTCGATTCGCGGTAGGACGTGCTGAGCGTAAGCGGGATGGTCAGCGAATAGAACCCTCCCAGCGCCGTCACGTGCAGCTGTCCGCGCCGCGTCTCGCTTTTTCGTTTTCCGCTTGCTTTTTGGTAGCTGTGCGCCACCTCAAACACGATCTCTTGTCCGTCTTTGTCCCCGTAGATCCGCTGCACCGTAAGCTCGCTGGCCGCCTCACCCGTGACGGCGAGGCTGGCTGCGTCCAAATCCAAATACTCGCGCTGGGGTACGAACACCACGCGCTGGACGCCCTTCGTCACGGAAAGGCTGCTGGCTGTCGTCTCCGAGGAGGAGCCGTCCGCATTCACGGTGCGCTTGATCTTGATCCGCTTCTCTACTGTCGTCTTCAAGGAAAGGGAACTCGTGTCCGTCACGAAGACGTCCTCATTGGTCCCCGTTGAAACGAGGGATACCTGCTTCTTTTCACTGGTCAAAAATGAGAGCGTTCCATCCAGGGGCCAGGCAGGCAGCAGCAGTGCCGCAGCCATCAGCCCTATCGCCAGTTTCCTCAAGTCGCTCCCCCCTTACTCCGCAAAGATCGCATCGGGCGTCGCCTGCTTCGCCAAAAAACGCAGCTCCAGCTCGCCCTTTAGCGACTGATAGCGGCGATCGACGCCTTCCGCCGGCAGGTACGCCGTAATGAAAAACGGCTTGTCTCCCTCATTCGCCAAAAACTCGTCCTCCGTCCCGTTGGTGCGGACGAGTCCCTGCTGATCCTGGTGCAGCTCTCTCACCAGGCCGTCGTATACTACCTCCGTGCCCTCGGCAATCCGGATGCGCAGCACTTCCTCCAGCTTTTGGGCAGCCCCTGGCGTTCCGCTGTCCTTTACCCGCGCGACGATCTTGTACAAGAAACCCAGATCGCTCGCTCCTTTGGAGAGGGTCGCCTTGATTTGACGGGCGTCTCCCGGAATCATTCTCGACAGATCGACGACTTGATTGCCACCCTGCATGACCTGCCACTCGCTGCCAAAGCTGCTGGACGAGATATCGAGGCGGCCGATTGCAAACTCATGCCCGGCGTCCCTGGCTTCCTGCCACATCCAGCTGTACGTCGTGGCGCTCTGTCCCCACAAAGACAGCGCCAGCCCGAGCAGGAACACGCTGACGAAGACCTGATCCCGGAGAGGGGCAAGACGCGTTCGCGCCTTTGACCGGGAGCGCGTTCGCGAAAGACCTTCCTGCTCATTGCGCATAGTGGTTATTTTCCAGGTACAAATCTGCCTTGTACAAATGGAGAGCCAGCTTCTTCGTGTTCTCGTCCTCCTCAAATCCGTCAATGCCATCACCTACCCGAACGCCGCCGCTGTCCACCGCGTATTGGCTGACTTTGGCGAACTGGTTGGCGACAATCTGGACTTGCGACTCCTTGTCATTGGCGATGACGACCGCATGACTGCCGCCATGGAACGTATTGCCGTCGATCAGGACTGCCTTGATAGTTTGATCGAGCACAATCGCCCGATCCGCCCCTTCGAAGACGCTGTCTTTCACCGTCAGGCCTTCGAGGAATTCGCCGCCTTCGCTAGAGTCGTCTGCGTCTGCTGGGTTGCCGCTCGTCCCTGCCGTGCGGATCGCTTCGGAAAAACCGCTGCCAAAGGTGCAGTTGCGGAAGCTCACGTTGGAGCCGACCAAAAGACCGGTGCCGCGGCCCTCAAAGCGGATTCCGTCAAAAGAGGCATCCTGCACCGACAGCTCGTCGGCGCGCACGACGACCTTGCCTTCCTGTCCGGGCGCCGCTTTCCACGTGATGTTCTGCGGCAACTCCAGTCCGCCCAGATCATACGCGCCTGCAGCCAGCACAAAGGTCAATCCTTTGGCCGCCCCGCCATCCTTTTGCTTCGCGTCCTCTTCTTTGCCGACCCGGCTCGCCAGTTTGATCGTGTCGAGCAGCTTCTTGCCACTCAGATCATCCGGCGTGAACGTCATGACAGGACCGCTCTGCGCGAAGTAGTCGCCGTTCTCCTGCTGGGTCGCGAGGAAGCCGAAGCTGACCTCCGCTGTCTTTTCCTGGACCTCGTTGCCCGTGCTCTCCGGCAAATAGACGGTGTACGCCAGCTGATCCCGCTCGCCCTTGTCCAGCTCCGGAATGACGACGTTCGCTTGCGTCAAGGTGCTGACGCGCCCGTGATAGAGCAGCTCGTCGTCGCTGGTCCGGCGGATTTCCACCACCAGCTGGTCGTACACGACGTCATCTCCCTCTGCCTTTTCCGCCAAGAGCGCGTACTTTACAGGCACATCGCTGTTGTTCTCCACACTGAGCGTCCGGGCCAGCCGAACGCCCGGCATGAACTTCTCGTTTCCTACTGCCCGAAAGGTCGCCTGCGTCTCGCCGCCCAGCTTGATCTCCAATCTCCCGGCGGCAAAGGTGGCCGAGTCATCTACGTGGCTCGTAAAATACGCATATGTACCGAAGCTGGTGCTCGCCGCGAGCGAAGAAATGAATGCCGTCCCCATGATGATCCGCTTCCACGGCCAGTTTTTCACTTGTTCCCAATTCATGACACTTCCCCCTCAATCGTCTCGGTTTGAAGCGAAGCTGGTCCCTTGTCCTTCTTGCCGCCAGCCCGACGCTGTACATGGACCAAATAGGCGGCAAATCCCGCGAGAATGACAACCATCACGAGCGGCTCTTTGAGAAACTGCTGCAAGGCCGCGGCAAACGGGATGGTAAACACGACTTTGCCGACCAGCCGGTTCGGATCGGTCCATCCGCCATCCGCTTCATGATTGGCATCGCCCTTGGTTTGCAGATAGCCATTCGCCAGTCGCTGGACGACGCGATGCGTAATCAGCGACCTCGTCTGATCGTCCTTCCAGTACGTGACGACCTCGCCGGGACGGGGGACTTCGCCCGAGTAGCGGGTGACAACCACCATATCGCCGGCGTCGATCGTGGGAGACATACTCCCCGTCAGGACGGAAAGCACTCTCCAGCTGCCCATCCCGGGGATACGGTCGGCATTCCAGTGACTGCTGGCGTACAGAAAGAGATTCAGGATGAATAAAAGTGCCAGTAACACGAAACCTGTGCGCTTTGCCCAGACAATCCCCACACCGCTCACCTCTTTCCCCCATTGTACGAGGTTCGCCGCTCCTTTATCTTCCACCCTCGGAGGGACTGTGCCGACTTGAAAGGTGGAAGATTTTTGCCTGTCAGGAGGACTGCCTCTCATCCTGAAGGAGGAGGAGGGAGGAGCAGGCAAAAAAAATACTGCTTTTTCGCAAGCAGTATGTCATCAGGCGGATTCAGTTGGCAGCCAGGAGGACTACCCGACCAGGGGCGGGACATTCGACACTTTCGTAGGGGAATGAATCTGTACCGATTTGACGAACGCCTTGACCACTTGTTCGTCGAACGTCTTCCCTGCCGTCGTGCAAATTTCCTCGAAGGCTTCTTCGATCGTGGCGGTTTGCCGATACGTCCGCGTCGTGGTCATCGCCAGGAAGCTCTCGACGATCCCCAAAATCTGCGCCAGCAAAAGGATGTCGCCGCCTTTCAGCTTTCTCGGATAGCCGGTTCCGTCAAAGCGCTCGTGATGGTCCTGCAGGGCGCGGACGACGCGGGCAAAAGCCGGTTCGTCCCGGAACATCTCGCAACCGAACTGGCAATGCTCCTGAATGATCTGGTATTCGAAGGTCGTCAGCTTTTCATCCGTCTCAAACACGTAATCAGGGAACTTGATACGGCTGACGTAGTGCACCAGGGAGAGGAGCTTGATCTCCCAATCGCTCACCTGCTCCTGCGGGAACTCGCGCAGCATTCGTTTGATCAGCCGGCTCATCTGCTCAATCTCCCTGCTGCTCGTCTGCGTTTTTCGCTCCACGATCGGCACCAGTGTATTCAAAAGCGTAATGGCATACTCGCGATTATGCTCTTCCGTCTCTGCCTTCGCATCTCCCATCCGCTTTCGGAGGGCGCGGTAGCCGATCCACGTGCAAATGCCGCTCGCCGCCGCCAATGTCAGCTGAAAAAAGACGTCGATGCCAAACGCTTCGCTCTGCCCCCAGCCCAGGCTCAATGCGTAGAGCAGGTAGCTGACCGTCCCCCACAGGAGCACGACAGTCCGGTCGAAAAAAAAGCTGAGATAAATCGGATAAAGGATAAAGACGTTCCACAGGCCGCTGAAATCCTGTTGATTGTACAGGCAAAAAAACACGAGCAAAGAAATTCCCAGAAAAGCAGAAGCATGGAGTGAGTACGCCTCTGGCAACAGATAACGCTTTTGCAGGACAAACACCGTCCAGCTGACAGCCGCGCAAACTGCCAGCCCCGCAATGGCTGTCCACTGGCTCGTAATGATACCCAGTGCTTGCAAGAGGACAGCCGTCCCCGCGTCAATACTAACCAATATCGATATCCAGAAAAACATGGCATCCGCTAGGTAACTGGTGTGGTTTCTGTTTCGTTTCCTCTCATTCATGACGAACCCTCTTTACTGTTTTGGCGTGTGATGAAGCCGGTTATGGCGCAACTTTGACCAACCCCTTTTTCAAAGCGTACAACACAGCCTGAGAGCGATTCGGTTGTCCGGTCTTGCGCAGGATGCTGCTGACGTGCGTCTTGACGGTCGCCTCGGAAATAAACAGGCGCTGCGCGATCTCCTGGTTGCTCAGATTCTCGACGATCAGCTGGAACACTTCCTCTTCCCGGTCCGTGAAGGAGATGCCGGTCTCCTCTTTCCGTTTGCGCTGCAGCTTGGATTGGAAGCACGAATACCCCATCATCACCATGTCCATCGTATGCAGGATTTGCTCGGGGACCGTGTCCTTCATGATATACCCGTCCACGCTGGACTCCAGCGCCCGGAACACGTCCTCGCTCTCGTCAAACGCGGTCAGGATCAGGACCTTGATGTCGGGGAGCTGCTCCTTGAGCAGCCTGCAGCCATCGATGATCGATACTCCCGGCATCTTCAAGTCGGAGACGATCAGATCGGGCTTCACGGCCAGCGCCTTCGTCAGCAGCTCGTCTCCGTCGCTGGCTTCCTCGACTACCGCATAGCGTGGAGAACTCTCCAAAATCATCTTCAACCCCTCGCGCACGATTCGATGATCGTCCGCCAATAGCAGCCTCACGCTATCCATGCATCTCCACTCCTTTTCTCGGTATGATCGCCATGATTTCGGTTCCCTCATTCGGCTTGGAACGGATATGGAACGTTCCCCCCACCTGAGCGATCCTCTCTCGCATGCCCATGACCCCATACCTGTTGTCTTCTTTTGTTTTTGCTTCCGCCACGAACCCGATGCCGTCGTCGTGCACACGCACCTTTACTTGCACGGATGAAGCCTCCACACTCACCGACAGGATGTGTGCCTGCGCATGCTTGACCGCATTGACCGTAGCTTCCTCCACCATCCGATAGATCGCATTGAGCACAGGAAGCTCTTCTTCCAGCACTCTTCCCTTTGCGGTAAAACGCACCTGCAGCTCCGTTCCGACCGTCATGCGCTTCAACATTTGCCCGATCGCCTCGGACAGCTGCTCGGACTCGCGAAACTCCCGCAGATGGGTGATTGTGTGGCGGACTTCCCCGTGGCACCATTTGATCCGCTCCTCGATCTGCTCCAGCCGGTCCGCTACCTTCGCCTGGACTTCATCCGGGAGCAAACGCTTTAGCTGATACATCTGGGCCGACAAGAAAAACAATTGCTGGGCAAGTCCGTCGTGCATATCCTGCGCCAGATTTCGGCGCATCTCCTCGTGCAGGGACTTCGCCAATTCGTACTTGATCCGGTTCTGCTTCCCGTGCTGGCAGACGATGAGCGAAACAAATCGCAGCAGCAAATGCTCCCACCGATGAATGCTGCGCTTCGGCGAAAGGGAGAACAGGAGGCATCCCCATGCCTCGCCATCGAGACGAAGCGGCATGCATGCATAGGTATCCTTGCGTCCGGAGTAGTCATCCAGCAGCTCGACGGTCATTTTCCTCCATTCCTCTGCTCCCATATCCAGCAGAGTATTCAGAAAATACTCCCGCTTCCATTCGCCCTCTCCTTCCCGCTCGTGGTAGAGACACAAGTAGGCCTGCTCCGATTCGAAGACGCGCCGCACCATTTGCTCCGTTGCCGCAGCTATGCTTGTCCCGGGCCGGGATGCTGCTTTTTGCATATACAGAAACAGGTGGTAGCATTTCGCATAAATCGCCTTGACGGACCGCAGCAAAGCAATCACGCATAGCGCCATGATCGCCCACAGGACGATGTCGAAAATCAGGCGCAGCCCGGTGAAATCCATATCCGGCGGAATGATGGCGAGGGGCGGCCATTTCTGCAGCAGAGATGCAGACAACATGGACAGAACCAGAATCAGGAGCACCTGCCCCGGACGCAGCACCATCAGCAGCCAGAGCAGCGTGGTGTATGCGCAGAGCATAAACGGACTGCTCCATTGCCCCGTCTCCATGATAAAAAATGGCTGAGTTCCACGTAGTTGTTGCTTAGGAACATTTGTTCTGATATTATTAGGATATAGAACAAATGTTCGGAGGTAAAGGAAATGGCCTACATCCCATTGAATCAAATCGTTGATGCGCTTGA
>Ga0255334_1000756_pt1 | contig 20165 bp, 14 predicted proteins | sample EtOH5_35cm_T3_12_FD_202080 | JGI IMG/M metagenome (GOLD analysis project Ga0255334, IMG submission 202080) | Sandy soil microbial communities from University of British Columbia, Vancouver, Canada - EtOH5_35cm_T3_129 | ecosystem: Engineered > Artificial ecosystem > Sand microcosm > Unclassified ...
TGATCAGCGCCCAGAAGTGCACGATCGACAAGCGATAGGAATACACCGGGCGTTCGGCCTGTTTCGGCACGAAGTAGTACATCATCCCGAGGAAACCGGCGGTGAGGAAAAAGCCTACGGCGTTGTGCCCGTACCACCACTGAACCATGGCATCGGTCGCACCGGCGTACACCGAGTAGGACTTGGTGAAACTCACCGGCAGTTCAAGGTTGTTGACGATGTGCAGGATTGCCACGGTGATAATGAACGCACCGAAGAACCAGTTGCCGACGTAGATGTGCTTGGTCTTGCGTTGCATGATCGTGCCGAAGAACACCACGGCGTAGGCGACCCAGACGATGGTGATCAGGATATCGATCGGCCATTCCAGTTCGGCGTATTCCTTGGAACTGGTGTAACCCAGCGGCAGGCTGATCGCTGCCAACAGGATCACCAGTTGCCAGCCCCAGAAGCAGAACGCGGCGATTTTCGGCGCAAACAGCTGTGTCTGGCAGGTGCGTTGCACCGAATAGAACGAACTGGCGAACAGGGCGCAACCGCCGAACGCGAAGATCACCGCGTTGGTGTGCAGTGGGCGCAACCGGCCGAAACTGGTCCACGGCAAATCGAAGTTGAGTTCAGGCCAGACCAATTGGGCCGCGAGAAAAACCCCGAGCCCCATGCCGACGATGCCCCACACCACCGTCATAATGGCGAATTGGCGGACCACCTTGTAGTTGTAGGCGGTACTGATAGAAGTGTTCATGGTTCCCCATCCACGGTTCAGCCGAAGTGAAGGCCCGTCTTTGCGAGTTAGCCGCGAAAGACTGGCGCTCCCTTCGCCTGGAGTTATAGGCAGACTAAAAGCGAGGCAAGCATGGACAAAGAGCACAAGGCCAGTATTGACGGGGATCAATGGGCGCGGTGTGTGCAGGATCATGGATGGATGTGGAATGCCGCTGCAGGGCCAGCATCGGCGACGTTGATCCTTGCCCATGGCGCCGGGGCGCCGATGGACAGCGCCTGGATGAACGACATGGCCGCGCGCCTTGCTGCGCTGGGCGTCAACGTGTTGCGCTTCGAGTTTCCGTACATGGCGCAACGGCGTGTCGATGGTGGCAAGCGTCCCCCGAACCCGGCGCCGAAACTGCTGGAATGCTGGCGTGAGGTGTATGCCTTGGTGCGACGCCATGTCACTGGGCGTTTGGCTATTGGCGGCAAGTCCATGGGTGGGCGGATGGCGAGTTTGCTGGCTGATGAGTTGGGGGCGGATGCATTGGTGTGTCTGGGGTATCCGTTTTACGCCGTGGGTAAACCGGAAAAGCCTCGGGTCGAGCATTTGGCGGGGTTGAAAACGCGGACGCTGATTGTGCAAGGCGAGCGGGACGCGCTGGGGAATCGTGAGGCGGTCGAGGCTTACACGTTGTCAGCGAACATTGAGGTGTTTTGGCTGGCGGCGGGGGATCATGATTTGAAGCCGTTGAAGGCTTCGGGGTTTACGCATGAGCAGCATTTGGCGGCTGCGGCGGGGAAGGTTGCTGCGTTTCTTCAGTGAGATGTGTGGTGGCAGTCAGGGCCTCTTCGCGAGCAAGCCCGCTCCCACATTAAATCTTCAGTGGACACACGTTTTGTGTCCGACAACGATCAAGTGTGGGAGCGGGCTTGCTCGCGATAACGGTCTGCCAGATACCATCACTTTCAGATTGGCAATAAAAAACCCGGAAGCTTTCGCCGTCCGGGTTTTTTGTCTTTCCAGCATCAATCAGCGATTAAACCGCTCCACCAGCGAATACTGAGTATTCGCCGTCTTCGTCAGCTCTTCACTCAACAACGCCGAGTGCTGTGCCTGTTCCGACGTCTGGTCAGCCAGTTGCGAGATGTTGCTGATGTTGCGGCTGATTTCTTCGGCCACCGAGCTTTGCTCTTCGGTCGCGGCCGCGATCTGGGTGGTCATGTCGGTGATGTTGGCCACCGCTTCGCTGATCCCCACCAACGCCTGATCCGCTTCCAGGACCCGCGCCACACCTTCTTCGGCCTGGCGATGCCCGGCTTCCATGGTTTGCACCGCCGTGCTCGCGGTTTGCTGGAGCTTGGCGATCAGGGCGTGAATCTGCCCGGTGGATTCGCTGGTGCGTTGCGCCAGTTGACGAACTTCGTCCGCCACCACCGCAAAACCACGACCCATCTCACCGGCGCGGGCCGCTTCGATGGCCGCGTTCAACGCCAGCAGGTTGGTCTGGTCGGCGATGCCTTTGATCACGTCGACCACGCCGCCGATTTCGTCGCTGTCCTTGGCCAGTTGGGTCACGGTCAGCCCGGTTTCACCGACCACCTCCGACAAACGCTGGATGGCTTCGCGGGTTTCCCCGGCGATGTCACGACCGCGACCGGTCAGGCGATTGGCTTCCTGAGTCGCGTCAGCGGTGCGTTGTACGTGGCTGGCGACTTCCTGTGTGGTAGCGGCCATCTGGTTGACGGCGGTGGCCACTTGTTCGGTTTCGACGCGTTGGCGTTCCAGGCCGGTGGAGCTGCTGTGAGCCAGGGTGTCGGACTGTTTCGCCTGGTCGCTCAAATGTTCGGCGGTATCCTGCAGACGGGTCAGGCAGGTTTTCAGACGAGCTTCCTGACTGAGGATCGACATCTCCAGACGTGCTTGAGCGCCACGGCTGTCGGTATACATCTGCGCGATCAGAGGGTCGGACGTGGTCTGCTCGGCCAGGCGCAGCAAGCGCTTGAGACCGCGCTGTTGCCAGCTCAACCCCAGCAGGCCCAACGGCACCGAAAGGCCCGCGGCCAGGGCGAAGCCCCACTGAGAGTTGAGCGTGGCACCGATCATGAAGCTCAGCTGGCTGACCAGGATGAACGGCAGCCAGTCCTGAAGCACCGGCAGCCATTTATCGGAGGAAGGAATCGCTGACTTGCCCTGGTTGATGCGTTGATAGAGCGCTTCGGCACGCTGGATCTGTTCGGCGGTGGGCTTGACCCGCACCGACTCGTAACCGACGACCTGGTTGCCTTCGAAAACCGGTGTGACGTAGGCGTTGACCCAGTAGTGGTCACCGGTCTTGCAGCGATTCTTGACAATGCCCATCCATGGCAAGCCTTGTTTCAGTGTGCCCCACATGTGCGCGAACACCGCGGCCGGTACGTCGGGGTGACGGACCAGGTTGTGCGGTGCACGGATCAGTTCCTCGCGGGAATACCCACTGATGTCGACGAACGCGTCGTTGCAGTAAGTGATCACGCCCTTGGCATCGGTGGTGGAAATCAACCGTTGCTGAGCCGGGAAGGTCCGTTCGCGTTGTGTAATAGGCTGGTTGTTACGCATGGCTTTTTCAATCCGCAAGGCTTTGAGAGGTTGTCGGCACTGTCAGGAATTTATTGAAATTATTTTTCAATAATCGGCGGTGTGTCGCAAAATGACCGTTGCGTCAGCCCGCCAGCATTGGATACGTGAACAGTCCAAAATGCAGCAGGTTCAAGCCGAAATGCGTGGCGATGGCCGCCCCCAACCCGCCGAAACGGTAGGCAAGACCATAGCCGACACCCACCAGGCTCGCCAGCAACACCCATTGCCAGCCGGCACCCAGATGCACCAGTCCAAACAACAGTGAGGCGAGCAGCAGTGCGAGGTTTTCGCCATAAGGCAGGTGTTTGAAGTGTCGGCTCAGACCGCCCTGGATATAGCCGCGAAACAGCGCTTCTTCCACGAGGGTCACCAGTAACAGGTTGTTGAATAGCCACAACCAGGCCTGATCAGGCCATTTGGGGGCCCAAACGATCACGCCCAACAACAGCGCACCGCCCAATGCCAACACGCTGCTCAGTGTCAGCCCCTGCGCGGTGGCATAAATGCCAAGCCGCAGCGAACGCCGGCCGACAATCCACGGGCAGAACAGCAATAGCCAGAAGCCGATCAGCGGTTTGTCCAGATTCAGGTACATGGAAAACATCACGGCATCGTCGGTGAAGCGTTGCGGATTGATGCCGCGGCCGTTGTAGAAACCGGGGAGCCAGTGCATGGCCAGTGCGAGGGCCATGAAAATGAACAGCGCGTGGCCGAGGTAGCGGCCGATGCGGATGTGCTGTTGGCGTGCGGCGAAACCGGCGGTCAATAGCAATGCGACCGAGATCAGCGCCAGCCAGCCGAGGCGGCCGTAGGTCAATGCCAGGCCGTAACCGAGAGAGAGCAGGACCAGCAAGGTCCATGGCAAAGCAAGCATCTGAAGTCCTTGAGTCGGATTTTGCGAGTTGCTCGGTCTGTGTGGGAGCGGGCTTGCTCGCGATAGCGGAGTGTCTGGCAACATTTATATTGGAGATGTCGGCCTCATCGCGAGCAAGCTTGCTCCTGCAAGGGATTTAAAGCGCGGCGATTATAGAGACGAACACCCCACAAACAAAAACACCGCCCGAAGGCGGTGTCTTTTGTCAGCAGGCAGTCACGACGCAATCAACTGCCGCAACACGTAATGCAAAATCCCTCCCGACTTGAAGTACTCCACTTCATTGAGCGTATCGATCCGGCACAACACCTCGACTTTCTCGCGGCTGCCGTTCTCGCGGGTGATGATGAGCGTCAGGTTCATCCGCGGCGTCAACGCCACACCCGTCAAACCCAGAATATCCAACGTTTCCTTGCCCGTCAGGTTCAGGCTCTTGCGGTTTTGATCCAGTTTGAACTGCAGCGGCAACACGCCCATGCCCACCAGGTTGGAACGGTGAATCCGCTCGAAGCTTTCGGCGATGACCGCTTTCACACCCAAGAGATTGGTGCCCTTGGCGGCCCAGTCACGGCTCGAACCGGTGCCGTATTCCTGCCCGGCGATCACCACCAGCGGCGTGCCAGACGCTTGATAACGCATGGCCGCATCGTAGATCGCCATTCGTTCCCCGGTGGGAATGTAAATCGTATTTCCGCCTTCCTCGCCGCCGAGCATCTCGTTGCGAATCCGGATGTTGGCGAAGGTGCCGCGCATCATCACTTCATGGTTGCCGCGACGGGAGCCGTAGGAGTTGAAGTCCCGGGGTTCCACGCCTTTCTCGCGCAGGTAATTGCCCGCCGGGCTGTCGGACTTGATGTTGCCGGCCGGGGAGATATGGTCAGTGGTCACCGAGTCGCCGAGCAGCGCGAGGACCCGGGCACCCTCGACATCCTTGACTTCGGGCGGCGGGCCGTCGATGTCGTCGAAAAACGGCGGATGCTGGATGTAAGTCGAATCGTCTTGCCAGACATACGTCGCCGCTTGCGGCACTTCAATTGCCTGCCATTGCTCGTCGCCGGCAAACACTTCGGCGTATTCCTTGTGGAACATCGCAGTGTTGACCTGATTCACCGCATCGGCGATTTCTTGGGTGCTTGGCCAGATGTCCCGGAGATAAACCGGATTGCCGTCCTTGTCGTTACCCAGCGGTTCGCTGCTGATATCAATGCGCACAGTCCCGGCCAATGCATAAGCGACCACCAGCGGTGGGGATGCCAGCCAGTTGGTTTTCACCAGCGGATGTACACGACCTTCGAAGTTGCGATTGCCCGACAGTACCGAGGCCACCGTCAGATCGGCTTTCTGGATGGCTTTTTCGATCGGCTCCGGCAATGGCCCTGAGTTGCCGATGCAGGTGGTGCAGCCATAACCGACAAGGTCGAAACCGAGTTGATCCAGATACTGAGTCAGACCTGCGGCCTTGTAGTAGTCGGTGACCACTTTCGAGCCTGGGGCCAGCGAACTCTTGACCCATGGTTTGCGCGTGAGGCCTTTCTCCACGGCTTTCTTCGCCACCAGCCCTGCGGCCATCATCACGCTCGGGTTGGAGGTGTTGGTGCACGAGGTGATAGCGGCGATCACCACCGCGCCATTTTTCAAGCGATAGGTCTGGCCGTCGTACTCGTAGTCCGTTTCACCGACCAAATCCGCGTTACCCACCGCGACACCGCCACCGCCCTCACTTTCCAGGCGACCTTCTTCCTTGCTGGTGGGCTTGAACTGCAGTCCGAGGAAATCACTGAACGCTTGCGCGACATTGGGTAGCGACACCCGGTCCTGTGGGCGCTTCGGTCCGGCGAGGCTGGCTTCGACGCTGCCCATGTCCAACGCCAGGCTGTCGGTGAACACCGGCTCCTTGCCCGGCAGACGCCACAGACCTTGCGCCTTGCTGTAGGCCTCGACCAGTTTCACGGTTTCCAGCGGCCGGCCGGACAGGCGCAGGTATTCCAGCGTCACGTCATCCACAGGGAAGAAGCCGCAGGTGGCGCCATATTCCGGGGCCATGTTGGCGATGGTCGCGCGGTCAGCCAGCGGCAGGTCGGCAAGACCGTCGCCATAGAACTCGACGAATTTGCCAACCACGCCTTTCTTGCGCAGCATCTGTGTGACGGTCAGCACCAGGTCGGTGGCAGTGATGCCTTCTTTCAACTTGCCGGTGAGTTTGAAGCCGATCACCTCCGGAATCAGCATCGACACCGGTTGGCCGAGCATCGCCGCTTCCGCTTCGATCCCGCCGACGCCCCAGCCGAGCACGCCGAGGCCGTTGATCATGGTGGTGTGGGAATCGGTGCCGACCAGCGTGTCGGGGAAGGCGTATGTGCGGCCGTCTTCATCTTTGGTCCAGACGGTGCGGCCGAGGTATTCGAGGTTGACCTGGTGGCAAATCCCGGTGCCCGGGGGCACGACGCTGAAGTTGTCGAAGGCACTCTGGCCCCAGCGCAGAAAGGCATAACGTTCGCCATTGCGCTGCATTTCGATGTCGACGTTTTGTCCGAAGGCGCTTGCGCTGCCGAACTTGTCGACCATCACCGAGTGATCGATCACCAGATCCACCGGCGACAGCGGATTGATCCGCTGCGGGTCGCCGCCAGCCTTGGCCATGGCGGCGCGCATGGCGGCCAGGTCGACCACGGCGGGCACGCCGGTAAAGTCTTGCATCAATACCCGGGCAGGGCGGTACTGGATTTCGCGATCAGAGCGGCGCTCCTTGAGCCAGGCGGCAATCGCCCTGAGGTCGGCGCCGGTGACGGTTTTTTCGTCTTCCCAGCGCAGCAGGTTTTCCAGCAGCACTTTCAATGACATAGGCAGTTTGTCGAGATCACCGAGGCTTTGGGCGGCGTCGGGCAGACTGAAATAATGGTAGGTCTTGTCGTCGACTTGCAGGGTTTTAAGGGTTTTCAGGCTATCGAGGGACGGCATTGCGATCACTCCTTTGAGTCCGCACGGCTACGGACTGAGGGGACGGACAGAGCTTTCAACCTAGCCCCGTTTGAACGTTAAAGCTAATAACTGGACTCTATGGCAAGGTCCAGGGTTCCGAACTCGGCTATCATGCGCCGGTTTTCGTGACAGGCTTTGCTTCATCGCAAGCCTGGGCATCGCGCAGTGGCTGAATTCTTCGCCAACTGCCCAGGAGTAAGAATGAACACCCTCTTTATGCATTGCCGGCCGGGCTTCGAAGGCGAAGTTTGTTCCGAGATTTCCGAACACGCTGCGCGGCTGAACGTTGCCGGTTATGCCAAGGCCAAAACCGCCAGCGCCTGCGCCGAATTCATCTGCACCGAAGAAGACGGTGCCGAGCGCCTGATGCGCGGTCAGCGTTTTGCCGATCTGATCTTTCCGCGTCAGTGGGCGCGAGGAATTTTCATCGACCTGCCGGAAACCGACCGTATCAGCGTGATCCTCGCGCACATGGTGGACTTCCCGCTGTGCGGCAGCCTGTGGCTGGAAATGGTCGATACCAATGATGGCAAGGAACTGTCGAACTTCTGCAAGAAGTTCGAAGTGCACCTGCGCAAGGCACTGATGGCGGCCGGCAAACTGGTGGAAGACGCGAACAAGCCGCGCCTGTTGCTGACGTTCAAAAGCGGTCGCGAAGTGTTCATGGGCCTGGCCGAGTCGAACAACTCGGCCATGTGGCCGATGGGTATTCCGCGCCTGAAGTTTCCCCGCGAGGCACCGAGCCGTTCGACCCTGAAACTGGAAGAGGCGTGGCACCACTTCATCCCGCGCGACCAGTGGGACGAGCGCCTGCACAGCGACATGACTGGCGTCGACCTCGGCGCGGCACCTGGCGGCTGGACCTGGCAACTGGTCAATCGCGGCATGCTGGTGACCGCCATCGACAACGGCCCGATGGCGGAAAGCCTGATGGACACTGGCCTGGTGCAGCATTTGATGGCCGACGGTTTCACCTACAAGCCCCGCCAGCCGGTGGACTGGATGGTCTGCGACATCGTCGAGAAGCCGGCGCGCAACGCCGCGATGCTCGAAGAGTGGATCGGCGAGGGCCATTGCCGCGAAGCGGTGGTCAACCTCAAACTGCCGATGAAACAGCGTTACGCTGAAGTGAAGCGCTTGCTGGAGCGCATTGCCGAGGGTTTCAAGGAGCGCGGGATCCGGGTCGAGATTGGCTGCAAGCAGCTGTATCACGACCGGGAAGAAGTGACGTGCCACCTGCGCCGTCTCGATGTGAAGAAACCGAAATCCCGCTGACGCCCCGCAATTTTGTAGGAGCCGGCTTGCTGGCGATAGCGCGTTACGCGGTGTATCTGAATCACCGCGACGTCTGGATCGCCAGCAAGCCGGCTCCTACAGGTCGGGTGTATGCCACAGATGACTGTTCACCCGGCAATGCGCGACAATGCCGGCCAGTTTCAGGAGTGAATCATGAGTGAAATGCTTGATACGCCGGTAGACGGCACCCTCGACGCCACCGGCCTCAACTGCCCGGAACCAGTGATGATGTTGCACCAGCACATCCGTGACCTGACGCCCGGCGGCCTGCTCAAGGTGATCGCCACCGATCCGTCGACCCGTCGTGACATTCCCAAGTTCTGTGTGTTCCTTGACCACGAACTGGTCGCGCAGCACGAAGAGGCGGGTACCTACCTCTACTGGATCCGCAAGAAGTCCGATTGACCCAAAAAACCACTGTGGGAGCCAGCAGGCTGGCTCCCACAGGGTTAACTCAGCCCGTTGCGGATCCGCTTGCGTGCACTGCGCGTCAGGCGGATCGACAGCATCAGCGCGGCGCAACTCAGGCCCACGATCAAACCTTGCCACAACCCGCTCGGGCCGCTCGGTGCGCCGAACAAGTCGGTCAGGCCCAGCGCGTAACCCACCGGCAAACCAATGCCCCAGTACGCGAAGAGCGTCAGGATCATCGTCACCCGCGTGTCCTGATAGCCACGCAACGCGCCGGCCGCGGTGACCTGGATCGCGTCGGAAAACTGGAACAGCGCCGAGTACACGATCAGCATCGCGGCTACGCGAATGACCGTCGGATCAGCGGTGTAGATCGTTGCGATGGGCTCGCGCAGCAACAACATCATGCTCGCCGAAATACACGCATAAGCCAGCGCCGTGCCCATGCCGACACCGGCGACGAAGCGTGCTTCACGGGGTTCCTGACGACCGAGCGCCTGACCGACGCGCACCGTCACGGCCATGCCCAGGGAGTAGGGGATCATGAACACCAGCGAGCTGAAATTCAGTGCGATCTGATGCCCGGCCACCACCGTGGCGCCGAGGCTCCCGATCAGCAAAGCGATCACAGCAAAGATGCTCGACTCGGCGAACACTGCGATGCCGATCGGCAGGCCAATGCCCAGCAGGCGTTTGATCACCGACCATTGCGGCCAGTCGAAACGGCTGAACAACTGGCTCGACTGATACGCCGGCGCCCAGCGTTCCCAGCCGGCCATGCCCAGCGCCATCACCCACATCACAATCGCCGTGGCCCAGCCGCAACCGACACCGCCCATGGCCGGCACACCGAAGTGGCCATAAATGAAGACGTAGTTGAGTGGAATGTTCAGCGCCAGACCGCACAGCCCCAGCACCATGGCCGGGCGCGTGCGCCCCAGTCCATCACTGAAACAGCGCAGCACATGGTAGAGCGCGACGGCGGGCAAGCCGCTGGCGATCCCGTGCAGGTACTGCATGCACGGGCCGATCAGTTCGGGGTCGACCTTCATGATGTGCAAGATCGGCTCGGCGCTGAACAGCATGCCCGTCGCCATCAAACCCACCACCAACGCCAGCCACAGCGCCTGACGGACAATCGGGCCGATCTCGCTGTGCGTGCCGGCACCAAAGCGCTGGGCGACTTTTGGCGTGGTGGCCAGCAGGGTGCCGGTCATCAGCAGGAACACCGGGACCCAGATCGAGTTGCCCAATGCCACCGCCGCCAGATCCCGTGGCCCGACGCGGCCGGCCATCACCGCATCGACGAAGCCCATTGCGGTGGTGGCAAGCTGCGCGATCATGATCGGCAGCGCCAGACCGAGCAGGTTTTTCAGCTCCAGGCGAACCCGGGCCGGGCGGTTGAGGGAAATGGCGGCGGGGCGGTCAGTTACGGAATTCAAGGGCGAAACGTCCAGAGATTTTGAGGCGCGAGGCGGCGCATTCTACGCCTTGACGCAGTGGTCAGGAAAAGTCCTGTGTTAGCGTTTTGTAAGCTCAAATCCACAGTTACCGTGCAGGAGCTGCCGAAGGCTGCGATCCTTTAAAACAAAGTCAAAGGATCGCAGCCTTCGGCATCTCCTACGCGGGATAGATGCTAGGCGCTGGACGTCATCTCCGCCTACACTGCCGATCCGCCAAAGGAGCCTGCCCATGCTGATTGTTGCCGACGAAAATATTCCGCTGCTCGATGCCTTCTTCGAAGGTTTCGGCGAAATCCGCCGGGTACCGGGACGTTCCATCGACCGCGCCACCGTCGAACAGGCCGATGTGCTGCTGGTGCGTTCGGTGACCAACGTCAATCGCTCGCTGCTCGAAGGCAGCAAGGTGCGGTTCGTCGGCACCTGCACCATCGGCACGGATCACCTGGACCTCGATTACTTCCAGCAGGCCGGTATCACCTGGTCCAGCGCCCCCGGCTGCAATGCCCGTGGCGTGGTCGATTATGTGCTGGGCAGTTTGCTGACCCTCGCCGAAATTGAAGGCGCCGACCTCACCCGGCGCACTTACGGCGTGGTGGGGGCAGGGGAAGTGGGCGGTCGACTGGTCAAGGTCCTGCAAGGGCTGGGCTGGAACGTGCTGGTCTGCGATCCGCCACGGCAAGCCGCCGAAGGCGGGGATTTCGTCAGCCTCGAGCAGATCATCGAGCAGTGTGATGTCATCAGCCTGCACACACCGCTGAAGAAACACGGCGCCGGAACGACCTGGCATCTGTTCGACAAAAACCGTTTGAACCAGCTCAAGCCCGGCACCTGGCTGATCAATGCCAGCCGTGGCCCTGTTGTGGATAACGCCGCCCTGTGCGAAGTGCTGCTGCAACGCGAAGACCTGCAAGCGGTGCTGGATGTCTGGGAAGGCGAGCCCGAAGTCGACGTGGCACTGGCCGAACTCTGCGTGCTGGCGACACCGCATATTGCCGGTTACAGCCTCGACGGCAAACAGCGTGGAACGGCGCAGATCTATCAGGCGTATTGCGATTTTCTCGGGCAACCGGCGCAGATCAGTCTGAGTGACTTGCTGCCGGCGCCCTGGTTGTCGCAAGTGACCTTGCACGCTGACAGCGATCCGGCCTGGGCGTTGGCGATGCTGTGCCGGGGCGTGTACGACCCGCGCCGAGACGACGCGGATTTCCGTCGCAGTCTTGTAGGCAGTGTGAGTGAACAGCGTGCGGCGTTTGATGCGCTGCGTAAGCACTATCCATCGCGGCGGGAGATTGATGGGCTGCAGGTGCGGGTCGAGGGGGATTCGCCTGAGTTGCTGAAGATCGTGGCGGCGTTGGGCGCTTCGGCTGTCTGAAAAACCGGTTGGCCCAATCGCGAGCAAGCCCGCTCCCACGTTAGATCTCCGTTGGAAACAGCAACTGTATTCACCGGAGATCCAATGTGGGAGCGGGCTTGCCCGCGAATGGCCGCACCACAATTCTGGATCAGCACCCACAAAAAACCCGGCCATCAGGGCCGGGTCAAGAAGACGGTGGCTATATCAATCTTGTTTGGCAGGCTTGACCAATCGCTTCTCCAGTTCGCGGCAGGCGTCCTGGATCATGTCTTCAGTGATCGGTACTTCGCGGCCATCTTTGTCAATGATCGAGCAACCCAGAGACTGATCTGGCTGTGTACGGATCACTTGAATCTTGTCATCGCTGCTGTGTTGCAAGGACATGGCCTGTCTCCTCATCAGGTTGTGTGCTTACTGTAGAACCGCCAGGTGACCGGGCTGTGACAACTCCCTGCGGTCTTCTCGGAGCGGCAATACCAGTCCACCAGAAATACCGTAACGTTGCCACCCGGACTTTAGACCAATAGCGTCTAGGGGCTGGACGTTGCGGACATAATTAACCTGACTCATTGTGATTTACAGAGTTCCCCCCCATTGAGCGGTATAGCCGGTCCCTTAACGTGAATTGGAAACCCCCGATGCTATCTGCCCGTCACCGTCGTGCGATTCGCCTGGCCAGTCGTTTTCTCGTGCCCTATCGCTGGCAGGCCTTGGGTGCGTTGCTCGCACTGATTGTCACAGCGGGCATCACCTTGTCCATGGGGCAGGGGATTCGGCTGTTGGTGGATCAAGGGTTCATGACCCAGTCACCGCACTTGCTCAACCAGACTATCGGTCTGTTCATGCTGTTGGTGCTGGGCCTGGCGCTCGGCACGTTTGCGCGTTTTTACCTGGTGTCGTGGATCGGCGAGCGGGTGGTGGCCGACATCCGCCGTCAGGTGTTCAACCATCTGGTTTACCTGCATCCGGGGTTTTACGAAGACAACCGCAGCTCCGAAATCCAGTCGCGCCTGACCGCCGACACCACCTTGTTGCAATCGGTGATCGGCTCGTCGCTGTCGCTGTTTCTGCGCAATCTGCTGATGGTGATCGGCGGGATTGTGTTGCTGTTTATCACCAATCCCAAACTCACCAGCATCGTCGTTGTGGCATTGCCGCTGGTGATTGCACCGATCCTGATTTTCGGCCGGCGGGTGCGCAGCCTGTCGCGCCTGAGCCAGGACCGGATTGCCGATATCGGCAGCTACGTGTCGGAAACCCTCGGCCAGATCAAAACCGTGCAGGCCTATAACCATCAGGTCCAGGATGAACAGCGATTTGCCGTGACCGTGGAGCAGGCGTTCAACACCGCCCGTAAACGGATTTTCCAGCGTGCCTGGCTGATTACCCTGGTGATCGTGCTGGTGCTGGGCGCGGTCGGCGTGATGCTGTGGGTCGGCGGCATGGATGTGATGGCCGGACGGATATCCGCAGGGGAACTGGCCGCGTTTGTGTTCTACAGCCTGATCGTCGGCAGCGCGTTCGGCACGTTGAGCGAAGTGATCGGCGAGTTGCAACGCGCTGCGGGGGCCGCCGAGCGGATTGCCGAGTTGCTGCGCTCGGAAAACATCATCCAGTCACCGACGACGGGGCTGGTGACATTGCCGGAGCGGGTGGCGGGGAACCTGGTGCTGCAAGACGTGCGTTTTTCCTACCCGTCGCGTCCTGAAAGCTATGCCATCGATGGCTTGAATCTGACCATCAAGGCCGGCGAAACCCTGGCGCTGGTCGGGCCTTCCGGTGCGGGCAAGTCGACGGTATATGACTTGTTGCTGCGTTTTTACGACCCGGCCGAAGGCCGCATTCTGCTCGACGGTGTGCCGCTGACTCAGCTCGATCCATTGGACTTGCGCCGCTGTTTCGCCCTGGTCTCCCAAACCCCGGCGCTGTTCTTCGGTAGCATCGAAGAGAACATCCGCTACGGCAACCCGACGGCGACGCTGGAACAGGTTCAGGAAGCGGCGAAAATCGCCTACGCCCACGACTTTATCGAGGCGATGCCCCACGGTTATCAGACTCATCTGGGGGACGCAGGCCTCGGTTTGTCCGGTGGCCAGCGCCAACGCCTGGCCATCGCCCGTGCGCTGCTGGTGGACGCACCCATCCTGCTGCTCGACGAAGCCACCAGCGCCCTCGATGCCCAAAGCGAACACCTGATCCAGCAAGCCCTGCCCAGCCTGATGAAAAACCGCACCACCCTGGTCATCGCGCACCGGCTGTCCACGGTGAAAAACGCCGACCGGATTGCGGTGATGGATCAGGGAAAACTGGTGGCGGTGGGCACGCATAAGGAGTTGATTGCGAGCAATGCGCTGTACGCGCGGCTGGCGGCGTTGCAGTTCAATGATGGGCACGATGCCCCAGTCGGTGAGATCGCACCAAACCTGTAGGAGCCGGCTTGCTGGCGATCGCGGATTGTCAGTTGGCATTGGGTCGACTGATGCACCGCGATCGCCAGCAAGCCGGCTCCTACAGTGGGTCGTGTCGACGCTGAAAATGAAGTGGCCCCCAAAAAAAATGCCCGCATTTCTCAATGCGGGCATTTTCGTTTTCGCCTCAGACAGGCTTATTGATCATCAAAATACCGCTCATGCCAATCCACCAACGGCTGTGGCGAGTTGAGTTTCTGGCCGTAGATCACCGAGTACGACAATACGTTCTGCACGTACTGGCGGGTTTCGTCGAACGGGATGCTTTCCACCCAGACGTCGAAGCTCAGGTGATCTGCGCCGCGCAGCCACTGACGCACGCGTCCCGGGCCGGCGTTGTAGGCGGCGGAGGCGAGAACGCGGTTGCCGTTGAACTGGCTGTGTACCTGGCTGAGGTACGCGGCGCCGAGCTGGATATTCTTGTCCGGATCGAACACTTGCTGTGGCGAGGCCAATGGAATGCTGAACTTGCGTGCGGTTTCCTTGGCGGTGCCCGGCATCAGTTGCATCAGGCCGCTGGCGCCCACTCCGGAGCGGGCGTCGGCCATGAACGCGCTTTCCTGGCGGGTGATGGCAAACACCCAGCTCGAATGCAAGCCACGGGTCTTGGCTTCACGCACGAGGGTTTCGCGGTGAGCCATCGGGAAGCGGATGTCGAGGTCGTCCCAGTACTGAGCCTGGCTGATGGTGCGGATCGCCGGGAAATACCATTTCAGGTCATAAGCCAGTTTTGCCTGGGCGACCATTTCGTCACGGTTGAAATGGCGGCTGACGTGATACCACTCGCGACGACCATCAACGATCTGCCCGCGTGCGTGGAATTCCAGGGCGCGACGCACGCCTGGTGTGTTGCGAACCTTGTTGATCAGCGCCTGGCTGAGCACCAGCGGTTTATTGTTCAGCGAGTAGGGCAGCTGCGAACGGTCGGCGGCGAGGAAACCGTAGAAATCACGCTCACGGGCGAGGCCTTTGTAAAGCGTCTGCGCCTCGGGGTTCTGTGGCTGCGCCAGTTCCAGGCTACGGGCCTGCCAGTAGCGCCAGCGGTTGGTGGTCGCCAGGTCCTGAGGCAGGCGGCGGGTCAACTGATAGGCATCGTCCCAGCGGGCCAGGCGCAACAGCAGGCGCAAGCGCCATTCGGACACGGTGTTGTCGCGCAATTCCGGGTCGTACTTGGTCATCACGTCCAGCGCCCGGCTATCAAAGCGGCGAGCGAGGGTCAGACCGATTTCCCGGGCGATCGCGACTTTTTCATCTCGGGAGAAATGCATGCTGCTGGCATAACCGTCGAGCAATTCCATCGCCTTGTCCGGGTCTTGCTTGGCCAGGCGGCGCAAACCGAGGCTGACGATGTCGGACATCGGCTCATCGGCCGGGGTGAAGCGCGATGGCTGATTGAGCAGTTCTGGCTTCTGCGCCACATCCACCAACAAGCGACCGCGCGGGGCGAGGGTGGTGAGGCCGTTGACCAGGCTGTTGGCCAACGGATAGTTGCGCGACTGGGCGGCAAGTTTCGCGCGCTCCCAGCGTTTCTGTTCGGTCAGTTGACCTTCGGCGGCCCAGATCCCGAACAAGCCATCACACGCCCCTGGCAGCGATTTACCCGTTAGCCAGAGTTTTTCGGCGTTGGCATAACCTTCGGTCTTCTGGTTGCGCGCGATCTGATTCTGCGCGTTCAGGCAGTCCAGTTCGGTGAAATTGAGCTTGGGGTCGTAGTACTTGACGAAGGTCGCCCAGTCGCCGCGATCGGCCAGCCAGCGCAACCAGCGAAGCTTCATCCAGTTGGCTTGCGGCAGGTCACCGTGTTCGGCGAGGAATTTCTCGATTTCGGCATTGCTCGCGGTTTTAAGACGTGCGGTCAGTTCGTCATACGCAAGATAAGGCTCCAACGGGTAATCACTAAGGGCCTGGCTGTAACGGAAGTAAGGGCCCGTATCACCCTTGGCCAAGGCACGCTTGGCTTCATCGTAGTATTGACGCTGGGTAGACAGGTCTACCGCCTGTGCTGTTTGGATGGCTGTGGCAGTAAGAAGAAAACAGGATAAAAGACCAAAAAGGCGACTGCGCATGAGACGTCCGAACAGAGAAATCATGACAAGCGTTGACGATGCCAACACAGAATTAATTGTAGCTTAGCCTTTTGCCAGCAGCGGGTGAAAGCTTTGCGGGGCTGTCAGCATCAGTTCGCAACATTTGTCATGCAGAGTGCCACGAAGGTGAAATTGCCGGCCTTCTGAAGCCTCAAGTCAGGTAGAATGCGCGCCCGGTTTTTGGAGAAGCTCATGACCCTGCTCAAATTCAGCGATGTGTCCCTTGCTTTCGGCGCTATGCCGTTGTTGGACAAGGTGTCCTGGCAGATCGCCCGTGGTGAGCGGGTGTGCATCATCGGCCGCAATGGCACTGGCAAGTCCAGCATGATGAAGCTCGTCAAGGGCGACCAGAAGCCCGATGACGGCTCCGTTTGGCGCGCACCCGGCCTCAAGATTGGCGAATTGCCGCAAGAATTGCCGGTAGCCGACGAGCGGACCGTGTTCGACGTGGTGGCCGAAGGCCTGGACGGTGTCGGCGAGCTGCTCGCGCAGTATCACCACCTCAGCCAGAACATCGTCACCGACGCCGACCTGGACAAACTGATGCACGTCCAGCACGACCTCGAAGCCCGTGACGGGTGGCGTTTGCAGCAACTGGTCGACAGCACGTTGAGCCGTCTGCAGTTGCCAGCCGACAAGACCCTCGCCGAATTGTCCGGCGGCTGGCGTCGCCGCGTCCTGCTGGCTCAGGCTCTGGTTTCCGAACCCGATCTGCTGCTGCTCGACGAACCGACCAACCACCTGGACATCGGTGCAATTGCCTGGCTCGAAGAGGCGCTGAAGGATTTCCAGGGCGCCGTGCTGTTCATCACGCACGACCGTTCATTCCTGCAGAACCTCGCGACCCGCATTCTCGAACTGGATCGCGGTGGCCTGATCGACTGGAACGGCGACTACGCCAGCTTCCTCGTGCACAAAGAAGCCTCGCTGGCCGCTGAAGATACTGCCAATGCGCTGTTCGACAAAAAACTGGCCCAGGAAGAAGTCTGGATCCGCCAGGGCATCAAGGCGCGCCGCACCCGTAACGAAGGCCGCGTCCGTGCCCTCAAAGCCCTGCGCAATGAGCGTAGCGAGCGTCGTGAACGCACCGGCAAGGCCAACATCCAGCTGGATACCTCCGACAAGTCCGGCAAGCAGGTGATGGTCCTTGAGAACGTGAGCTTCGCTCACCCGGGCGGCCCGTTCCTGATCAAGGATTTCTCGATGGTCCTGCAGCGCGGCGACCGTATCGGTCTGCTGGGCGCCAACGGTACCGGCAAAACCACACTGTTGAAGCTGATGCTCAACGGTCTGCAGCCAACCAGCGGCACCGTGGAAGAGGGGACGCGCATCGACGTGGCCTACTTCGACCAGTTGCGCCATCAGCTGGACCTGGAAAAGACCGTAATTGACAACGTTGCGGAAGGTCGCGACTTCATCGATATCGATGGTCAGAGCCGCCACGTGCTGAGCTACCTCGGCGACTTCCTGTTCAGCCCGCAGCGTGCCCGCACGCCGGTGAAGGCGCTGTCAGGTGGTGAGCGCGCGCGTCTGTTGCTGGCGAAACTGTTCAGCAAGCCGGCGAACCTGCTGGTCCTCGATGAACCGACCAACGACCTCGACGTCGAAACCCTCGAGTTGCTGGAAGAGGTCTTGCTGACCTTCAATGGCACCGTGCTGATGGTCAGCCACGACCGGGCATTCCTCGACAACGTGGTCACCAGCACCCTGGTCTTCGAAGGTGAAGGCAAGGTTCGCGAATACGTTGGTGGTTATCAGGACTGGCTGCGTCAGGGCGGCTCGCCGCGCCTGCTGGGCGTGACCGAGAGCAAGTCCGGCAAAGCCGACCTGACCTCCGCTGTCGTGACGGCTGAAGCTGCGCCAGTTGTTGCTGTCGTCGAAGCGCCGGTGGCGAAGAAGAAACTCAGCTACAAGTTGCAGCGTGAGCTGGAAATGTTGCCGGGCCAGATCGAAGCCATGGAGCAGCAGATCGCTACCGTTGAGGCGCAAATGGCCGATGCCGGTTTCTATCAGCGTCCTGCTGCCGAGACCACTGCAGTGATCGCTCAGTTGGAGCAGTTGCAGGCTGAGCACGACGTAATGGTCGAGCGCTGGGCCGAGCTGGATGCCTGATTGATCCTGCTATAAAAAAGCCCGGCGTTCAGTGATGAACGCCGGGCTTTTCGTATGGAAGGCGATCTACTGGCCGACATGGATTCACTGTGGGAGCGGGCTTGCTCGCGAAAGCTGCTTAACATTCAATAAAGATGTCGACTGTCACGCCGCTTTCGCGAGCAAGCCCGCTCCCACATCGTTCCGTGTTATCAGCTTTTGATCAGGCGCACCGCGAGCACATCACAGGGCGCACCATGCAGGACGTCATTGGCAGTCGAGCCCAGCAGCAATGCCAGGCCGTGTCGGCCATGGCTGCCCACCACGATCAGGTCGCAGGTTTGTTCCTTGGCCAGGTGGTGGATCTCCTGGCGTGGCTGGCCGTAGGTCAGGTGGCTGTATTCCTTGGAGAGTTCCGGATACTTCACGATCAGCCGGTCCAGGCGCTCCTTGGCCTGATCGAACTGCTGTTGTTGCAGTTGTGACAGGTCCATGGGGACGTCGCCGCCAAAGGCCATGGCCATTGGCTCGACAATGTGCACCAGGGACAGTTTTGCCCCGTTGCTCACCGACAGTTCGCGAGCGCGGTGGATTACAGGATCGCACTCTTCGGTTAGATCTACAGCGACCAGAATGTGGTTGTAGGGCATGAGGTGCTCCTCCTGAGGGTTGCAATATTGGTAAGTATGGCTGGTTTCAAGCGCATTGTTTTCGAAGTGACCCAATGCGCTCATCAAGAATCGGGAGTACAGATATGACGGTCTGGATAGTGGTGTCAATCCTGTTGGTGGTACTGAGTCCGCTGGCATGGTTGCGCCCGTCGCGCCACCAGAGCGGCCGCATGGCCCTGCGCATGGAGGCGCGACGCATTGGGTTGGCGATGCAGCTGGCGCCTCAGGACTGGCCGCACTGGCTGAGCAAGGAGCCGCCGAGCCCTTGTGCCCAATACCATCGACCACGGCGGGGCAATCGGCCGGCGTGCTGGTGTTACTGGCAAAAAACGCCGGGTGTCTGGGTCAATCAGTGGCAGGAGGTCTGCGAGGAACCTGCGTTGCTGATTCATTTCGAAAAGTTGCCAGACAACGTTTACAAGGTCGAAGCAGACAAGCAGATGATCACGTTGTATTGGGGCGAGAAGGGCGAGGCGACGGTTTTGCAGGATATTGATGCGGTGCTGAAGGCTCTGGCATAAATCACGGAAATTTCGCGCCGCAATGGCGCGAAACGTCTGGCAGACAGGCAATAAAAAGCCCGACATCATCATCGGGCTGGAGTTGGCCAGGCAGGCCGGTAATTCTGTGTGGCGCTGATATTACGCTGGGCGTTCGCCAAAAGCGTTGATGTTTTTTCCCTCAAGGTCCCGCCAGCGTAGCTTGTTAAACAAAGGCTGCAGCGAATTAGGGCGACTTTTCTAACTATTGATCCTATGAATGGCCTCACATGCAGCCGCGTGTTGCAGGGCTTCGCGGTACGGAAATGACCGGAAAGTCGCGTTTCAACCCGTATTTTGGGCGATTGACAATTGTCGGAAATTCCGTGAAGGTGACGTACCCAAATCAAACGGGCGTATGAATTGAGCGTTTGTATTACAGACCGCTCCTACAGAATCCCGACTATCGCGTTGGCGGGTGTGCCGGGTGAATGGGCGTAGCATTGACGTTAAACGTCCCTGCCGAACCATTCACTTGCGTCCGACGTGTACTGTTCAGCTTCCATATCGTGGAGATCAGTTGATGATTTACGAAGGTAAAGCCATCACGGTTAAGGCTCTTGAAAGTGGCATCGTCGAATTGAAATTCGACCTCAAGGGTGAG
>Ga0255334_1000757_pt1 | contig 20151 bp, 15 predicted proteins | sample EtOH5_35cm_T3_12_FD_202080 | JGI IMG/M metagenome (GOLD analysis project Ga0255334, IMG submission 202080) | Sandy soil microbial communities from University of British Columbia, Vancouver, Canada - EtOH5_35cm_T3_129 | ecosystem: Engineered > Artificial ecosystem > Sand microcosm > Unclassified ...
GCGCCCTTCCTACTTTCAGCCCGAGCGGACTTCATGGCGTTGCCGACCTTACGTCTCATTGGTTTCATCATCGGCCTCTTCCTGATCACGCTGGCGATCGCCATGGTCGTGCCCATGGCCACCCTGTTGATTTTCGATCGCACCGGCGATCTGCCGTCGTTTCTCTGGGCCAGCATGATCACCTTTGTCGCCGGCCTGGCGTTGGTGATCCCCGGCCGCCCCGAGCACGTGCACTTGCGCCCGCGGGACATGTACCTGCTGACCGTCAGCAGCTGGCTGGTGGTGTGCATCTTCGCGGCGCTGCCATTCCTGCTGACCCAGCACATCAGCTACACCGACTCATTCTTCGAAAGCATGTCCGGGATTACGGCCACCGGCTCAACGGTACTCAACCACCTCGATGACATGTCCCCCGGCATCCTGATGTGGCGCTCGTTGCTGCACTGGATCGGTGGCATCGGCTTTATCGGCATGGCCGTCGCGATTCTGCCATTGCTGCGTATCGGTGGCATGCGGCTGTTTCAGACCGAGTCGTCGGACCGTTCCGAAAAAGTCATGCCCCGTTCGCACATGGTGGCGCGTTTGATCGTAGCAGCCTACGTCGGCATCACCATTTTCGGCAGCCTGGCGTTCTGGTGGGCCGGGATGAGCCCGTTCGATGCGATCAACCACGCGATGTCGGCGATTTCCACCGGCGGTTTCTCCACGTCCGACCAGTCACTGGCCAAGTGGACGCAACCGGCGGTGCACTGGGTGGCGATTGTCATCATGATTCTCGGCAGCTTGCCGTTCACCCTGTACGTGGCAACGTTGCGTGGCAACCGCAAGGCGCTGATCAAGGATGAACAGGTTCAAGGTTTGCTCGGCATGTTGCTGGTGACGTGGCTGGTGCTCACCACCTGGTACTGGTGGACCACTCAGTTGCATTGGCTGGATGCACTACGGCATGTGGCGCTGAACGTGACGTCGGTGGTGACCACCACAGGTTTCGCACTCGGGGACTACAGCCTGTGGGGCAATTTCTCGCTGATGCTGTTCTTTTATCTGGGCTTTGTCGGCGGTTGCTCGGGATCGACTGCTGGCGGGATCAAGATTTTCCGTTTCCAGGTCGCCTACATTCTGCTCAAGGCCAACCTTAACCAGTTGATTCACCCGCGCGCGGTGATCAAGCAGAAGTACAACGGCCATCGCCTCGACGAAAAGATCGTGCGCTCGATCCTGACCTTTTCGTTCTTCTTCACCATTACCATCTGTGTGATCGCTTTGCTGCTGTCGCTGCTCGGCGTCGACTGGATGACCGCGCTGACCGGCGCCGCCAGTACTGTTTCCGGGGTCGGCCCGGGACTGGGCGAAACCATTGGCCCGGCAGGCAACTTCGCCACCCTTCCGGATGCCGCCAAGTGGATTCTGTCGTTCGGCATGCTGCTCGGCCGACTGGAGATCATTACGGTGTTTGTTCTGTGTATTCCGGCGTTCTGGCGTCACTGACCTGGTTCGGCGTATCCATCAGCCGCACCCGGTACTCGCCGGGGGTGGCATCGAACCAGCGTCGGAAGGCGCGGAAGAAATTGCTCGGATCGGCGAACCCCAACAGGTAGGCAATTTCCAGCAGGGTCATGCTCGGTTGCGCCAGATACTGCTCGGCCAGTTCGCGCCGGGTGTCATCGAGCAGCGTCTGAAAACTCGTGCCCTCTTCCTGCAAGCGTCGCTGCAACGTGCGTTGCGACAAGTGCAGCGTCTGCGCCACGGTATCGCGCTTGGGCTCGCCCTGGGGCAGTAAACGGCACAACACCTGACGCGCCTTGTGGGTCACGCGGCTTTCGGAAAACCGCGCCAGGTATTCCCCGGCAAAGCGGTCATGCAGCAGCGCCATGGCCTCATTGGCGGTTGGCAGCGGAGCTTCCATGTCGGCGCGCTCGAAAATCAGCGCGTCATAAGGCGCGTTAAACACCAGCGGCGCATGGAAGGCTTGTTTGTACGGTTCGAGATCGACGGGCTGTTCGCCCTGCACCAACACCTTGCGCGGTTGCAGGGTGCGCCCGGTCAGCCAGCCGCACAGAGCCAGCGCGCAGGCCAGCGAGGCTTCGGCACTTTGTCGGGTCGGCGGCAGATGGTCACCGTGGACCGTCAGAATCAGGGCATACCCTTCATCCAGCAGACGGAAACTCAGGTCGGCACTTTCGGCGATGATCCGCTGATAACGCACCAGGCGCTGAAAGCCTTCGGCCAGGGTCTGACTGGACATCAAGGCGTACCCAGCCACGTGGAATGACGCCGGTCGCACGACCTTGCCCATGTTCAGGCCAATCGCCGGGTTGCCGGACAGCTCGACCGCGCGCTGCCACAGGCGTGTCATGGAATCTTGCGGGAAGCGCGCATCCGGATCGTCCAGTGACGCGTAGTCGAGCCCCAGCTGCTTGAACAGAACCCGGCAATCCAGGCCGTCCATCTCCAGTGCTTTGACAATCCCCATCGCCCAGCTTGCAGAAGTCGTTCGTTCGCTCATGGCGTTTACTTACATGATGAGCCGCATGCTACGGCCAATTTCCGAAGGATACTAAAGTGGCGCCCATTGTCACTGGCTGATGCCAATGATCACTCTAGACTCAAATAAGCTATCCGCAGAACAACTTGCAGTCAGAACAATAACCACAGAGATCGCAGTCGTGGAAAACATCAGACGTTTCAACAGCTTCGCTGAGTTTTACCCGTATTACCTCAGCGAACACAGCAACAGTACCTGCCGACGATTGCACTTTATTGGCACGACGCTGGTTATTTGCATTCTGGCGCTGACCATCGGCAAAGGTGCCTGGTCGATGCTGCTGGCCATTCCGCTGGCGGGCTACAGCTTCGCCTGGGTCGGGCATTTCTTCTTTGAAAAGAATCGTCCTGCAACCTTTCAACATCCGTTTTACAGCCTGCTCGGCGATTTTGTGATGTTTCGCGACATGATTCTGGGCCGCGTACCGTTCTAGGCGCAGCCGCTATAGAAAAGCAAAGAGAGACTAGCCGATGAATGCCAATGCCCGCTTCACCCACATGCAGGACGGCACGCAGGAAGACTGGGCGATCATCGCCGCCGACTTCAGTGCCTACGCGAGGCAATTACCACAACGGATCATGGCGCACCTGAAACTGCTGGAGGGTGATTTTGGCGGGTTCCCGGTGGATCGCCTGACCCACTCCCTGCAAACCGCCAGCCGCGCCTGGCGCGATGGCCGCGACGAAGAGTACGTGGTGTGCGCCCTGCTTCACGACATCGGTGACACGTTGGGCTCCTACAACCACCCGGACATCGCGGCGGCGATCCTCAAGCCATTTGTCAGCGCCGAAAATGTGTGGATGGTGGAGAAACACGGGATTTTCCAGGGGTACTACTTTTTTCATCACTTGGGGATGGACCGGCATTTACGCGAGCAATTCAGCGGGCATCCGCAGTATCAGGCGACCATCGAGTTTTGCGCGAAGTATGATGCGGCGGCGTTTGATCCCGAGTATGAAACGTTACCGCTGAGCTTCTTCGAGCCGATGATGGAGCGGTTGTTTGCTCATCCGAAGAACTCGATTTACAGGGCGGCGATGGAAGAACACGCGCCGGCCTGACAGATCTGCGGTGTCAGGCCTGGCCCCTTCGCGGGCAAGCCTCGCTTCTACAGGCTTGCGCTGGCCCTGTAGGAGCGAGGCTTGCCCGCGAAGGCGTCTGACCTGACTACGCCGGTTCGGCGATTTTGATGGCCTTCAACTCCGCCTCCCGCGCCTGGGCATCCGCCAACCGGTACAACTCGATCGATCCATCCCAATGTTCGATCAGCGCGGTACACGACTCCACCCAATCCCCGCAATTGAGGTAATCCACCTCGCCGACCTTGCGAATCTCGGCATGGTGAATGTGCCCGCACACCACGCCATGCAACTCGCGTTTGACGCATTCGTGGGCGATGGCTTCTTCGAAGTCGCTGATAAAGCTGACCGCGGTTTTCACTTTGTGCTTGAGGTACGCCGACAGCGACCAGTAACCGTAGCCATAGCGGGCGCGCCAATGGTTGAGCCAGCGGTTGAGGGTCAGGGTGAATTCGTAGGCCGAGTCGCCGAGGAACGCCAGCCAGCGGTGATAGCGGGTAATCACGTCAAACTGGTCGCCGTGGATCACCAGCAAATGACGGCCGTCGGCGGTCACGTGTATCGCCTCGTCCACCAGCTGAATGTTGCCCAGAATCAGCTTCGAGTAACGACGCAGGAATTCGTCGTGGTTGCCGGTGACATAAATCACCTCGGTGCCGCGCTTGCTCATGGTCAACAAACGGCGGATCACGTTGGTGTGCGCCTGGGGCCAGTACATGCCGCCGCGCAGCCTCCAGCCATCGATGATGTCGCCGACCAGGTAGATCTTGTCTGCGTGGTAGCCCTTGAGAAACTGCGACAAGTGCTCGGCCTGGCAATCCCGGGTGCCCAGATGCACATCGGAAATCCACAAGGTCCGCACACGTTGCTTACGACTGGGTTTGGCAAGCTCGGCGCTGGTCATGGGCAACCCTCTGCGATTGTTTGCGCAAGCTTGCGCCGGTCGGGTTAATTGCCCATGACAGGGACAAGTCAGTCCTGTGACAACGCACATGAACGCCCTCGGTGTAGACTGGCAGCCTTACTCGGGAGACCTGCGATGAGACCGATCCTCACGCTGCGCCAATACACTCACGACCTGATCGTCCACAGCCACGACCACGCGCAACTGGTGTTCGGGTTGTCGGGTGCGCTGGATTTCGAGGTCGACGGGCATGGCAGCCAGGTGGTTCAGCAGAGTTTCGTGGTCGTCCCGTCCGGCTTCCATCATGCGTGCGGCAGCGCCAATGGCAGCCGCTGCCTGGTGCTGGACGTGCCGAGCGATCAATGGGTGGTTCAGTCCCTTGGCGAGCATGCCGATGCCAGCCGCCGCTTGCTCGACAACGCCGGGCGCCTGCCGCTGGATGCCGGGCAAAGCCAATTGGTCAGTTGGCTGGCGGGCAGTCAGGTCAGCGACCCGCTGATCGCGCAACAAGGCGCAGTGCTGTTGCTGGCCAGCCTCAACAACGCCAAAAGCGAAGGGGTGGGCAGTCGGCGTCTGCCGTACGCCGCATTGAATGCGCACATCGATCAATACGCGGCCTATCCGTTGCAAGTGGCCGATCTGGCGCGCATTGCCGGGCTGTCCAGCGCTCGGCTGCATGCGCGATTTGTCGCTGAATGCGGGCAGACGCCGATGGACTACATCCGCAGCCGTCGCTTGCACATGGCCGTGAGTATGTTGCGCGATTCAGCATTGCCCGTTGGCGAGATTGCGAGTCGGGTCGGCTACAGCTCTCAAAGTGCATTTTCAGCGGCGGTGCTTCGGGAGTTTGGTGTCTCACCCGGCAAATTGCGGCGCGAGGCTGGCGACAAATGATGCGAGCCTGACGACAGACAGGCATACCGACAGCCCTCTAGACTGCACCTCTGTTGGTTATGTTTATCAAGGATCGCAATGACTCCCCGTACCGCCCTGGGCGCACTGCATATCGGCGCATTGATGTTTGGCCTGACCGGTGTGTTCGGCAAACTCGCCGCCGCCTCCCCCGCCGTTATCGTCTTCGGTCGTGCGGCCTTTGCCGTGCTCGCCCTGGCCCTTTTCGCACGGTTCGCCAGCCACACCCGCTGGCAAAAACTCGACGCCGTGGACTGGCGCCGATTGCTGCTCAGCGGTTTGTTGCTGGCCGGACACTGGGTGAGTTTCTTCATTGCGGTAAAGGTGGCGGGCGTGGCGATCGCGACCCTCGGTTTCGCCAGTTTCCCGGCGTTTACCGTGATCCTGGAAGGGTTGATCTTCCGCGAGCGGATTCGCGCCAACGAGATTCTGCTGGTGGTGCTGGTGAGTGTCGGGCTGGTGCTGGTCACGCCAGACTTCGATCTGGCCAGCGGCGCCACCACCGGCCTGTTGTGGGCGGTAGGTTCAGGCCTGCTGTTCGCGTTGCTGTCGCTGACCAATCGCGCCAGTTCCGGACGAATCCCGCCGGTACAGGCTGCGCTGTGTCAGAACGTAGTGGTTGCGTTGTGTTTGCTGCCGGTGGCGGCACCGCAACTGAGCGAAGTACGCACTATTGACTGGCTGTGGATCGGCCTGCTGGGAATATTCTGTACCGGCGTCGCTCACAGTCTGTTCGTCGCCAGCCTCGCGGTGATCAAGGCACGAACCGCCGCCGTGGTGTTTGCGCTGGAGCCTGTGTACGGCATCACCATGGCGTGGTTGTTGTTCGATGAAAACCCGACGCTGCGCATGCTGATCGGCGGCGCGTTGATCATCGTCGCGATTGTCGTGTCCAGCAGGCTCTCCGGCAGTTCAAGCAAGAAAGTGGTCGCTGCCGAAGCCGCGTCTCACTGAGTGCGGTCGTTGTGGCCCAGGTCGCGGTCCGGATCAATCTGATCGCGGACCCGCTGCTTGAGTACCTTGGCCTCAGGGAAACCGCCGTCAGCCTTGCGCTCCCAGATCTGTACATCGTTACAGAAAATGTGAAACACGCCACCGGTGCCAGGCACCAGGGACACCTTGCCCAAATCGTCGCCAAAGGTACTGAGCAGCTCTTGAGCCAACCACGCGGCACGCAACAGCCATTGGCATTGCGTGCAGTAAGTGATGACGATTTCCGGTTTATGCGCGGTCATGACGGGCGAAACTCCTGAGCCAAGGGGCACCGCCATGATAGAGCGTCATCGGATACCGGCCAACAACGTCCGCGCAGTCTGTTTGAGTGGCTCATCACCGTCCTTGAGCAACTCGTTCAGCAGCTTGATGGCGCTGTCCAGATCGCCGTCATCGATGCAGGTCTGAGCCTGCTCCAGTTTGCCTGCGTTGGTCGGTTCCACCGGTTTCGGCCCCAGCGGTACAAGCTCAAGCGACTGACTTGCATCGGCGAATTCGTTGAGAAAATCGTCGTCCAGAGACTGTGAGTCCGGTTCGGCGATCCATTCCAGCTCGGGCTCGCCCAGGGTCGGTTCTTCGGGTTTGGGCGGTTCGTCCGAGGGTTTAGGGTTTTCGAATGGACTGACCAGGTCCCAACTCGAATCCATCGACAGGTCCTCCAGGTTCAACTGGAACTCATCGCTCGGCGCTGCTTCGGTTTTTACCGGTGTCGTGATAACGGTGGTCACCGCCTCGGGCACCGCGCTGTTCAGCTTCGGGTAGCGGGCACGGATTTCCTGAAGTTGCCGGGAATCGAACCCGGCGTCTCGCAAGCTGCTCTCCTGCACATCATAGGCTGGCACATCCCCTTGTTTACCGAGGACTTCCAACAGTTGCACCGCCAGATCCGTGCGCTGTGGTTCCTTGACCAGGGCTTCTCGCAACAATGCCGCCGCTTCGGAAAAACGCCCATACGTCAGATAGATGCCCACACCCTCCAGCACATCGCCAGACGGCGTCTCCTCGTGATGGACAGAGGCGGCCTTCACAACCGGCGCTACGGGTCGATCAAGCACCGGTTCATGCCGCGACGGTAAAACCGGGAGATCTTCGGGCAATGCCTGAATCTGCTGTCGTTGCCGACGAACAATCAGCACCAGCACCAGCCCCAGCAGCGCCAGCAACCCGATAATCAGCGGCCAGTTGAACGCCTCGGGCTCTTGTGCCACGACCGGGGCCGGCACCACTGCTTGCGGCGTGACCGGCGGTGCTTGCTGGACCTCCGCCAGGCGGGTTTGCAATTCGGTGATCTGTTTTTTTTGGCCGGCGATCTGTTCGTCCTGAGCCTGCAGCTTCGCATTCAACTCATCGACGGTTTTTTGCAGTTGCTGATTTTGCAGCACGCTGGCAGCCAGCTGTTCTGCGACGGGATCAATCACCGGTACAGCGGCCGGTGGCTCAACCTTCGCCTGGGTGGTTTTCTTCGTCGCGGGTGGAGGCGCAACGGCAGGTGTAACGCTCGGGAATGGAGAGTTCGGTGAACTGGCGGCGGGTTCGTCAGTGACCGGAGTAATCCCCGGCGTTCCCGGAGGATCGATCAGCACGGTGTACTCGCGCAGCACTCGGCCGTTCGGCTGGTTCAGTTGCACGAGAAAATTCAGGAAGGGTTCGTTGACCGCTTTGTTGGAGCTCACCCGGATCAGGCTGCGATTGCCCCGCAGGATCGGTGTGAACTTCAGGTCATTGAGAAAGAAAAGCCGTTCGACACCGGCACGGCTGAACTCGTCTGCCGTCGCCAGGCTGACCGACAGCTCGCCCTCCTCCAGACCGGCGGCATCCACCAGGGCGATGTCGGCACGCAACGGTTGATTGAGCGCCGAATGCAGGGTGATCTCACCCAGGCCCAGTGCAGGCGCCAATGCCGAGTAGCTGACAACCCCACCGGCCAGCAGCAGCCTGGCGCAACACTGCAATACAACGTGCCAACTCTCAAGCATGAGTATCCCTTAGATAACCAGAACCAACCAGTGCGTGTTCGCACATCCGTTACGAACACGATATTGCCTGGTAGTTCTTTATAGTCTGCCCAACGGGGTATCTCAAAAAGCCGGCGCTTGCTTATGCCTCAAGATTTTTCCAGGTTGGCCAGAATGTGCCCGTGGACTCGCATGCAGACCTTCAAATCCGCCTCATCGACGCCATCGAACAACTCGTGGCGCAGTTGAGTGGCAATGGTTTCAATTTGTTCGATCAGGGGAAGGGCCGGTGCACAGAGGACGATTTTTTTCGCCCGGCGATCTTCCAGCACTGCCTGGCGCTGAACCAGGCCCTGGCTTTCCAGGCTGTCGAGCAGTCGTGCCAGGGTGGGTCCTTCGACGCCGACGCTTTGCGCCAATTCACGTTGGGTCGGGGCGTCGTCAAAACGCGCGAGGTGCAGCAGCACCAGCCAGCGCGCCTGAGACAAACCCAGGCCGGCCAGACGGCGGTCCAGTTCGGCACGCCAGCCGCGCGACATCTGGGCCAGTTGCATGCCAAAGCGGTGTTGATCGGTTAACGGCATAAAACACTCATGGTTAGACTGAAATAGAGAAAAACTAATTATTAGTCAGCTAAGCATGACCCTTGGCTTGAGGCAAGGTTTGCTCTGTACTGAATCGTTACATCAATACAACCGTTTCAGGATTTGAGCGTCAGATCTCGAATTCCGATTGCAGTGCGGCACGTACGCAGTACAAAACCCCTTCCGGCACACGACCGGCGAACAGTGCAGCAATCTCCGCCACCGGCGGCAACTCACCCTCGCCGTCGAGGAACGCGTCCTGCACTTCCCCCATCAAGTCTTCGGGCAGATCCAGCGCCTGTTCCAGCGACAACTGCTGCTTGCCAATGGCCTCGGCGAGCATGGTGTAGACATTCTTTTCCGAACATTGCAGCTGACCGGCGATTTGCAGCGGCGTCATGCCGGCCCGTGCGAGCGTTATCAATTCGTGGCGCACGTCGGCCACCACTTTTGGTGCCTCGACCTGACCGCCGAGGACTTCGAGGAAGGCTTCGCCGTAACGCTCCAGTTTGCGCGCACCGACACCGCTGACCGTGGCCATTTCCGACAGCGAGGTCGGCTGGCTGCGGAGCATTTCCAGCAAGGTCGAGTCGGGGAAGATGACGTACGGCGGCACCCCATGCTCCTCGGCGAGCTTGCGGCGCAAGGCGCGCAAGGCTTCCCACTGTTCGCGCTCTTCGCCGCGAACCAGTTGGCTTGCCTGGCTCTTGCTGCTTTTCGCCGTGGTTTGCGGCTTGAGGTCGCGACGCAGTTCCAGGGTCACTTCGCCCTTGAGCAGCGGTCGGCAGGTGTCACTCAGGCGCAGGCCGCCATAGCCTTCGAGATCGATGTCGGCCAGACCGCGAGCCACCAATTGGCGAAACAGGGAGCGCCACTCACTTTCGCCCATCGCCTTGCCGACACCGTATACCGACAGGTGCTGATGGCCAAAGCTGCGGACCTTTTCGTTGTCCTTGCCCAGCAACACATCCACCAGATGCCCGACGCCATAACGCTGGCCGGTGCGATAAATCGCCGAGAGCGCCTGACGGGCCGGTTCGGTAGCGTCCCAGGTCTGCACGCCGTCAACGCAGTTGTCGCAGTGACCGCAGGGCTCGGGCATGTCTTCGTCGAAGTAGGCCAGCAAGGTTTGACGACGGCAGCGGGTTTCTTCGCAGAGCGAGAGCATGGCATCAAGCTTGTGATGCTCCAGACGCTTGTGGCGCTCGTCACCTTCGGAGTTCTGCAACATCTGCTTGAGCATCACCACGTCTTGCAGGCCGTAAGCCATCCAGGCATCCGCCGGCAGACCGTCACGGCCGCCGCGACCGGTTTCCTGGTAGTAAGCCTCGAGGGATTTCGGCAAATCGAGGTGAGCAACAAAACGTACGTTGGGTTTGTCGATGCCCATGCCGAACGCCACGGTGGCAACCATGATCAGGCCTTCCTCGTTGAGGAAGCGCTTCTGGTGCAGCGCTCGTGTTTCGTTGGGCAGGCCGGCGTGGTACGGCAGCGCCGGGAAACCCTGTTCACTGAGGAACACCGCCACTTCATCGACTTTCTTGCGTGACAGGCAATAGACAATGCCGGCATCGCTGCGCCGCTCCGCGAGGAACGCCAACAACTGTTTGCGCGGCTGCTCCTTGGGCACGATGCGGTAAAAAATGTTCGGACGGTCGAAACTGGAGAGGAAGCGCTCGGCATCCTGCAGGTGCAAACGATCGACGATTTCTTCGCGAGTCCGCTTGTCCGCCGTCGCGGTCAGGGCGATGCGTGGAACATTGGGAAACAGTTCCGCCAACTGGCCCAGTTGCAGATACTCGCGGCGGAAGTCGTGGCCCCATTGGGACACGCAGTGGGCTTCGTCGATGGCGAACAGGGCAATTTCAAGGCTTTGCAGGAAGGCCAGCATGCGTGGCTGGACCAGACGTTCCGGCGCGAGGTAGAGCATCTTCACTTCACCGCGCTTGATCCGCGCAGCGAGATCGCGCTGCTGCTCGGCGCTCAGCGTGGAGTTCAACGCAGCGGCAGCGACGCCCAATTCTTCGAGGGTCGCGACCTGGTCGTCCATCAGCGCGATCAGCGGCGACACCACCACCGCCAGCCCTTCGCGCAGCAGCGCCGGCACCTGGAAGCACAGGGATTTACCGCCACCGGTAGGCATCAGCACCAGGGCGTCGCCGCCACTGGCCACGCGCTCAATGATTGCACCCTGACGGCCACGGAAACTGTCGTAGCCGAAGATGTCCTTGAGGACGCGTTGAGCCTGTTCGAGCATAAAAACTCCAAAAATCACCGAAACATCCCTGCAAGGCTGGTTCAGAACCACGCAGGCTGCACTGACAAATCGTAAGTGCGCATTGCATGACGCTTCACATTTCAGCCGCGACGCCAGCAGGGCATCACAAAACGCGCGAGTATACCCGAGGGCTTCCTTGCAAAGGGCGCCGCTTAGAAGAGGATATGTACACCATCAAAATCCTCGCCGACTGACACACAGCATTCGCGAGCAGGCTCGCTCCCACAAGGATTTCGGTGTTCCGTGAGGTCACTGAGCGCAAATATGCCGCGCGGCTGGCCTGAGTGCTCAAGAAGGCCTAGAATTCCCGCATCTGTTAATTCCCAAGGTAGCCCTTTAATGTCCTTCGCTGAGCAACTAACCCGCCTGCAAGTCTTCCTCGACGCCGATGAACTGCATGACGAGGCGCTGGACTACGTGGCCGCCCACGGCTACCTCACCGCGCTGTCGATCTGTTCCGAAAGCGTTCCCGACCGCGAATGGATCGACGCCCTCTTCGCCGAAGAGCCGCATTACGCCGATGACACCGAGCGTGAAGCCATCGAATCCACCCTGCTGGCCCTCAAGGCTCACATCGCCCGCCAACTGGCGTCCGATGAAGAGTTCGAGCTGCCATGCGAACTGGACCTCGGCGACGATCCGGACGATTCCGACCTGCGTGGCTGGTGCATCGGTTTCATGGAAGGCGTGTTCCTGCGCGAAGCGGCCTGGTTCGAAACCGCCGAAGACGAAGTCAGCGAAATGCTGCTGCCGATCATGGTCGGTTCGGGCCTGTTCGACGAGCAGCCAGAATTCTCCGACATCGCAGCCGACGCCAACCTGATGGACGACATGATCGTGCAGATCCCGGAAGCCCTGACCGCGCTGTACCTGCTGTGCAACGCGCCAGACGAAAAACCAGCGATCCTCAAGCCACGTCACCACTAAGGTTTTGCCTATGGACAACCCCATAGGCAACCGCTCCCTGATGTTGCGTTACGTACTGCTGGCCATTGGCTGGCTGAGCGTAGCGCTGGGGGTGATCGGGATTTTCCTCCCGGTATTGCCCACCACGCCTTTCCTGCTGCTGGCGGCCGCCTGCTTCGCCCGCAGTTCGCCGCGTTTTTACAACTGGCTGGTGGAGCATCCACGGCTGGGTCCGTGGATTCGCGACTACCTCGACGGCAACGGCATCCCGCTCAAGGGCAAGGTCTACGCCATCGGCCTGATGTGGGTAAGCATTCTGTTGTCCTGCTACCTGGTGCCCCTGCCGTGGGCGCGCGGGTTCATGCTGACCAGTGCGGTGCTGGTGACGGTATATATTCTTCGGCAAAAAACACTCTGAAAATCCGGGCCATTGCGATGTGTTGCTGGCCGTCACTCCAACCGCTTATCGGAAACCCTCCCACAACTGTTATTTCTGACAGTAGTCAATGCTCATGCTTCACGCATTAAATCAATCCGGCACTCACACCAGGACCGGAGTCCATCACCATGACAGCCAGACAACCGAACGTCCCGTCGGGCACTGCGCCCGAAGAAACAGATTTGATATTGAGTATCAGAGCCGTCAGGGACTCCAAAGAGGTCCTTGTAGGTCAAAACGGCACGACCTCCGATACTTTCTTCACGGTCAGTGGAACCGCTGAGCCGGACAAGCCGATTCTGGTACGGGACGGCTTCAATACATTGGCATCCGCCCAAAGCGACGGGGAAGGCCAATGGAAGACCGAGTTATTCGAGGTCAAGGAAGTCAAAAAATACAGCCTGACTGCCATGGGTAATTACGGCAACAAACCTGTTTCCAGCCCACCTAGAACCTTCACCGTGGTCGCCGACGCCCCCATCATCGAGTCCCTGAAAGATGACGAGGGAATGATTGGTGAAGGAGAAACGACCTACTCCTCATCGGTGAGCGTCACAGGTAAAGCCCTCCCGAACCAGAAAGTTCAGGCGTTCAATGGCAGCACACCACTTGAAGAGGCGCCGGTTAACCAAAATGGCGTTTACACACTTGAACTCAAGAATCTGCTGTCAGGTACCTCCTACACCATCACCGTCAAGGCACTCTACGGCGAAGGTAAATCATCCGAACCACGAAACTTCAACGTTGCAGCGGACATCGGCCTGTCTCTCGATGCTGTCGAAGACTCGGACGGCAATCCTGTCAACGAAGGCGACACTACCTCCGACCAAAACCTCACCGTCGTGGGCAAGTGCAGGCCAGGCAAGGATGTTCAACTCCTCGACCACGACGCCCCAGAAGGATTTCCGCCGGCGACCGCCAAGGGTAACGGAGAGTGGGAAATCAAAATCAAACTGGACCCAGGCGTGCATAGCCTGAAAGCCAAAAAACTGTACGGTGACGGGGAAATAACCCCTACGCCCAGAACCTTTACCGTTAAAGGGGCGGATCTTGTAACGCTGGACACCGTGACTGACCCCCATGGAACAACCGTCGATGACGGTGGTTTGACCTATGAGAGCAACCTGACTGCCAAAGGCAAAGGCGAAGAAGGCGAGTACGTCGAGATCTTCAACGGCAACGTCTCTTTAGGTGAGAGGCAAGTCGGAGCTGGCGGCTACGAAGTCCCCATCGGCCCGTTGCCACCCGATAATTATCGCCTTGTTGCCAAGGCAAAATACCCCGATGGCGGTGAGTCTGGCCCGTACTCGTTTGAGGTCAGAAAATCCATCGCGCCACGTGACACTCAAGTGCATGATGCCAAAGAGGAAATTATCGATAACGGTAACACCACCTCCAGTTATGTAAGAGTCGGCGGCAAAACCGAACCGCTAGCGTCGGTCAACCTCAAGGTCAACGGGACCGTCGACCCGAAAGCAGAGTCGGCCAACGAGGAGGGAAATTGGGCGACACTCCTCACCGGATTGGCAGTAGGCAGAGCCTATGAGGTCAGTGCCGTTGCTTCCGACGATCATAACGCCGAATCGAACAAAGTAAGGTTCACGCGGGTTTCGGCGAACGGTTCTACCGACAGTTAACAAAGACCATTGTGGCAGTGCAAAAAAAAACCGCTTTTAGCGGTTTTTTTTCATCTCACACATTTAAAACTGATAGTTCGCACTGAAGGTGGCAGCCACGGGCTGTTCGATATTTTTACCCTTGGCATAATCGACACCGACACCAAGATGCAGCCTCTCGGACACTGAAACCATCACCCCGGCACCGACTTCGAAACCGCTGCCCGACAGGTTGTTATTGATCGAGTTTCCATTGACCCGCACGTTGTTATCGTTCGATGCAAATTCATGGACCACCGCCACTCGCCCGTATGGACGCACTTGAGTGTCGCCCAGGTTGATGCTTCGACCCGCCATGACGCCAAGCTTCGTGCGCAATGAATGCGTGTCGTCACCCTCAGCGCTCATGCCATTGTCCAAGTAATAGCTTTCTCCCTGGATGATTGCAGCGGATACCTGAACAGAAGGTTTGGCAAACCAGCCATCCCCCAGATCAATTTGGCGACCCCCTTCTACCATCGCACTCACAGCCGAGTTGTTGTAATCGCCTTCGGCACGTTTGCCATCGCTCATACCGACTTTGGACTCGTTACGGAAATGGTTGAACTTCAGGGCGCCATCAACGAAGTAGCCATTGTCCTGATTCAGCCAGCCGAAATAGGGACCGAAGTAGTAGCTGTCAACCGTGGCCGAAGTGCCGCCGTTGAGATTCAGATCGGATTTGCTGTAACCCGCCAGCAAACCGACAGTCCACGGACTATCACCCAGTCGGGTATCGGCGCCCAGGGTGAAACCCTGTTGCTGTTGACGATAACCCAAACCCGTCGAACCGTCGTCAACGTTCCACTTGTTGCCATAAGCTCGTACCCACAGGCCATGGCGCTTGTCGTCCGCCTGCAACTCGCCCATGCGGTTTTCCAGCGACTTCAACTCGCCATAGGACACGGTAAGGGCTGTTTGAAACAATGCCACTACCGATTGAGCACCGGAGCTGAGCCCGGTGGTAGGGTTCAGGTAATACTCCGCTTCGCCGGAGGCGTTGGTTCTTTCAGCTAAATCGTATTGCCATGTCCCCACATCGACCCGGCCACCCAACAGCGCGAAATCTGCCTGATTATTGCCGATTTGCACCAGCGTCAATTGTTGAGGAGACGTCGCGTCCTTGCCCGAAGCGTTGACAGCCAATTCATAGCTGCCAGTGGCCGAGCCGGCTTTCAGCAAGTCACTTTCACCGGTCTGGAAGTTGCCCTGCATGGCAATGATGCCGCTGCCATTGAGTGCTCCCACCTCAAGTTGACGATTCGCACGTTGCGCGCCAGGCGCACCGAAATTAACCGTGCTGTCGCTCAACGTCAGGGTGCCGATGCGGTCATCGCCAACCATGGTCAGGTTCGAACCGCTGTTAAGGCTGAGGTTGCTGTTGTTCAGGCGTCCGGTAAACGATGAGCGATTGTTCAAGGTGACATTGGCCGTAGAACCGTTTTCGCGCAGGATGTTGCCCTCCATCGAAGCGCTATCGAAGGTGAGATTGGCGGTGCTATTGCCAGTCACTTGCACATTGCCTTGCAAGGCGCTGTTCGCAACCCGCATGTTCGCCGTCGAGGCGCCTTCCACTTCAAGCACGTTGCCGTTATTGCCAATCAGCGTGGAATTGTTCAACACCTCGATGCTGGCATTGGTGCCCTGCGCCACAACAATGGCCGCGCCATTGCGACCTTCAACGGTAGAGTTGTCCAGTATCAGGGAAGCGTTCCCCACGTTCGCCGGGTCTTTTTGTATAAATGCACCCGCAACATCACCGCTGATGCGGGTACCCGCCGTTGCACGCACTGCGCCGCCATAAATGTCGAGCCCGCGACTGCCTGCGGCCATTCCCGTCACCTGGCTGTTGATCAAGTCGAGAGTACTCAGGCCCGATACTGTGGCGCCAGTGTCGCCACCACTGAACTGACTGTCAGTAGCCGTCACCGTAGAGCCCTGGTTCGATCCGTTAGGACGGTTGACCAACAAAGCGGTGGCGTCGGCGGTCACCGTGGTCTGATTGATAGTCGCCGTACTGCTGTTGATCGTTACACCGTTGCCGCCGCTATTGCCGTTGACGACTCCACCATTGATCGTCAGGGTAGAACCGCTGGTGACTGTGACACTGTTGGTCGTCGCGCCCGTTACATTTAACGTGCTGTTATTTCTCACCAGATAATCGGTGATTGGCGCCGTGGACGAATCGACATCCAACGTGTTGCCGTTATCAACGATAGTTGCCGCAAACGCTGAACAACTCATCAAAAAAAAAGCCGGCAATGTCGCCAGCGATTTAAAAGCACCTGTACCCACAGGTACGCGTAAAACTTTGTATTCAGTCGTCATTTACCTGCACCTTCTCGTGATCCGGTCTCCGTTGGCCAACTGTTGGGAGACACCAAAGGGTGCGGACGATACAGACGCCTCCTACGAAAAAATGTAGGACTAATCTCTTTCGACTACGGAATATCCGTCAAACCAACCATTGCACGGAACAATAAAAACCATTCCCATCGCTGACAAAAAAGGAGGCACCAAGTGCCTCCTTAAACAAGTCATTAGATTGGGCAGGTCCCCCCACTGATTCGCATCGTTACTTTGGTCGGATCGGATCCTCCCGAGGCCTGTTGCCCATCTATTAACGCCGTATACTTAAGGTCGCCCCAACCGTCATCGGTCAGGGCAAACGGCGCATAAGGGATTTTTACAAGGAAGCCATCTCTGGCTTCAGCAGTAGTCGGTGTTTTTTTCACTGTTACGGTGTTGCCCGCTATTGGTGCCCCTGGTTTATTGTCCGGAGGGCTGGAAAGATCGTTAACATAACCCTGATAGACAAATGAAAGCTCCTGGTTTGCCAGCCTAGGCTCGCCACCTGGAACCTCTACTTCAATGACCTTGCCCAGCAATGAATCTTCTTTGATCGAACGACAACCTAAGGTAGGCCCGTCCAGATCATCAACTGTGTGCAGGAATTTTGGTTTTGGGATAGTAACCGGCACTAGGAAAACATCAACTTCCTGATCTTTTGAACGATTGAAGTTCTCGTTGAGCGAGTGAGTCACATTGTAGTGAACCTTGGTGCGCGGATTATTTCCGCTTGTTTCAAAAATTTCTGGAGCAATAGTAAAGGTCAACATCGTTGTAGCTGTTTCAGTACCATCCATCGTCCAGACGCCACCCTTGCCTCTTGTATTTGCAGGGTCCTCCGGAACGGCAACTCCTTCTACATAAAGCGATACAACCTGACCCGTCTTGAACCCCTCATAAATAAGTACCTGCGCATCCACGTCGTCAACCAGGTCAACAGCCCTGATCTTGTTAGGGTCCGTCGTTACCGTACCTTGCACTGTCACCGGGAGAAGCTTGTCATGCGGAAAACCTGGCAACCCCGGATTATCCGGATCAATCGGCAGTGGCGAATCAAGGTCAATGTTCAGATCTTTCGGAGTAGGAGTCCTGGGATGTAAAAGTTTGCCTCGCTTGATCTGATAGACAAGCGGAACCGTTTTCGGACCCACATTGCCGTTATGCAGGTATTTATAGGACAGCTGAAGTGGGAACGGAACCTGGGTAATAGGCACATCGATGGAAGTTTGCCCGTCGACGCTCAACAGCAGCCTGTCTTGAAGCTGCCAGTTTTCGTAGTTGATTATGGCAGTAACCGGTGTCTGTGCATCCTCGACCAGGATCTGATCATCATCATCGTGCAGTCCAACCAGCAGAGTCTGGTTTCTCGGAGGTTCAGAGAGCACTACATCAAGCAAAAGAAACTCGGATATTAAGCTTTGATTACCTTTACGGTCAAACAGGACAAAAAACAGCGAAAACGTGCCCTCTGCAGACCCAATAAATCCCTTGGTCAGTTTTTCGGTCACAGGCAAGATCGAAAGATCGTCGCGTACGACTCTTTCAATGAGTCGGGAGTTGGGTATCGATGAACCATATCGAAACTCAATTTCGTCTCCGATCTTTGCCCCTCCCCACTCTCGGCTTGTCAACCTAACAAAACCATGAGTATCCAGATAGGACTTGGTAATCGTTAAATCTGCTTCAATTTCAGCCGGAACCCCTACTTTGCCAACGGGCACAGGTGCATCCATATCAATATTAATTTCAAGATCTGTTGCATCGGTATCATTCGGCCCGTAAAACTGCTTATAAGACAATAAATGCGGCCCAGGAACGTTGATACGTCCGACTTCAACTTGAAACTTCATTGGAAATTTCGCAGCAATTTCGGCGGGAGTCAAAGGAGTTATAAAATCCTGGACAGGTCCGATCAGGGTGCCATCCCACATCAACTGCACAGTGACTCTCGCCCTCTCTCGAGAATTGGCGTCGGGAAACACAGGAACATCCACAACCAGAGGAAACACCCGATCGCTATACTTGAGCTGATTACCTGGATCATCGGCAGTCGCAGGTAACAAAGTTGTATTCGGCAACTCAGCTTTATCATTGACTCGTTTGGGGAGATTGGCCAGCATCACTCTATTGTTGTACAACCGCTGTTCTTGCGGAGTCAGCACTTTATACTTTTCATAGATAGTCATTTCACAGTTCCTTGTTAACGGGTTTCAACTGCCCAGGATGTGGCGGATCTACGCACGATCAAAAAAGACCCGGCGCTTGTTCGGGAAACAATGTCGTGAAAGGCCAGGGTGACGGCCGACGGGAGTAAAAAATCGATTTATCGAACTGCTTGTAAAAAACGCTTTCACTCAACCGATGACATGATTTAAAGGCAGTCACCAACGTCTGGCTACTGTCAGAAATCACAGGTTTTGCTACCGCCGGTCGGACACTTCCCTAAACAACGCACAACAAAAAACCCGCCATCCCTTACACAGAGATGGCGGGTTTTGTTGTTCAAGGTTTCAGGTCACACGGTATCCACCTTCAACGAGTGGTCATTCAGCATGCCGTTGATGATGGTCGCCGTATCCGCCCCGGCAATCACCCCACCCGCGCCCGGTGTCACACCGTAATGGCTGGCCAGGTCCACACCGGCCAGGTCGATAGTCTGGTTCGGCGCAGCACCCGCCATGCCGCTGACGTCGATGCTGGTGACCAGTGAATCGCCGCTGCCGGTGACTTTGAAGTGCAGGTAGTCATCCAGCGACGCCGCCGTGCCGCTCTCCCCTTGCAGCAGTTGCGACAGGTCGAGTTTGTCGGTGCCTGGCGTGAAGTCGGTGACCACGTCGTGGCCGCTGTTGCCTTTGAGCCACAGGAAGGTGTCGGCGCTGGCACCACCGGTGAGGGTGTTGTTGCCGAGGCCACCGATGAGCACGTCATCGCCGCCGCCACCGTTGAGCACGTCATTGCCGAGGCCGCCGGTGATGATGTTGTTGTGGCTGTCGCCAGTCAGTTTGTCATCGAAGTTGGAACCGGTGAGGTTTTCGATGGCGGTCAGGGTATCGGTGCCGGCACCCACGGTGTTTTGCGCGCCGAGCAGGCTCAGATCCACTTTGACCCCGGCGGTGGCGTGGGCGTAGCTCGCGGTGTCGATACCGGTGCCGCCGTCGAGCAGGTCGTTGCCCGCGCCGCTGTAGAGCAAGTCATTGCCGGCGCCACCGTGCAGCTCGTTGTTGCCTGCACCGGCAGTGAGCACATCGTTGCCGTCGCCGGCGTTGATCAGGTTGTTGCCGGTGCCCGCCACCAGCATGTCGTCACCCGTTGTGCCGGTTAGGGTGTGTCCGTCCTGATAGCTGATGGTCACCGCGGTGCTGTCGTCGACGGCGTAGGCGCCGTGATAGTCCGGGGTGGTGTTGTGGGCGCCGGAGTAGTCGACGGTCATGGTCAGTTGATAATTTTCCGCGCCCTTGCCGTTGCCATGCCCGCCGTCATCGATGTTGATGATGTGGATCTGGTAGGTGCCGTCTACTGCGGCGGTGATAGTCTGGCCATCGCCGATGCCGA
>Ga0255334_1000759_pt1 | contig 20075 bp, 17 predicted proteins | sample EtOH5_35cm_T3_12_FD_202080 | JGI IMG/M metagenome (GOLD analysis project Ga0255334, IMG submission 202080) | Sandy soil microbial communities from University of British Columbia, Vancouver, Canada - EtOH5_35cm_T3_129 | ecosystem: Engineered > Artificial ecosystem > Sand microcosm > Unclassified ...
CCGCATGACCCTGAAGGTGCCGATCAGCAAGGCCGCGACCGCCGGGCTGCGGATGCTGGCCGATGGGCCGAAGATCGGCGAGGCGCTGGACACGCTGAAGGGCCGCGCCCGCATCAAGCGCACCATGTGGTCCCGCCGCGCGCAGGAATACGAACAGAAGATCAACTCGGGCGACCCGATCGCGATCGCCGAGGTGGTGCGCGACCTGCACCGCAACTCCGGCCAGCCCGACCAGTCCTTCAGCGAACGCCAGATCTACGAACAGGCGCTGGACCGGCTGGCGGCCGAGGTCGCGGCGATCGACAAGACCGACAAGCCGACCGCGGTGGAAAAGCTGCTGGCGACCTTGAAGCTCGGCCTGGCTTCCTGACCCTGCCCCATCGGACGGCAGGAAAAAGGCCCCGCGGATCGCTCCGCGGGGCCTTCTTCGTTCTGCCGTGCTGCGGCGGGATTACTCCCGGCGGACGCCCATGAACTGCAGCATGAACTGGAACAGGTTGATGAAGTTCAGGTACAGGCCCAGGGCGTCCATCGCGCTGCGCTTGCCAGCCTCATCCGAGCCCTCCGCATAGGAGTACTGGATGTAGTCGGCCTTGATCCGCTGCGTGTCATAGGCGGTGAGGCCCACGAAGATGACGACGCCGATCACGCTGATGGCGAAGGCCAGCGCGCCGCTGCCGATGAACATGTTCACGACCGAGGCGATGATGATGCCGATCAGCCCCATCATCATGAAGCTGCCCATCTTCGTGAGGTCAGCCTTGGTCGTGTAGCCATAGAGGCTGGTCGCGGCATACATGCCGGCGGTCACGAGGAAGGTGCTGGCGACCGAGGCGCCGGTGTAGACGACGAAGATGTTCGCCATGCTGGCGCCCATCGTGGCGCAGAAGGCCCAGAACAGCGCCTGCACGGCCGGCCGGCTCAGCTTGTTGATGCCGAAGGACAGCACCAGCACGAAGGCGAGCGGCGAGAACATCGCGATGTAGCCGAGGATCGTCGGCGCCGTGGCATAGCCGCGCGGGGTGCGGACGACAGTGTAGAACAATTCCGCGACGGCCGGCACGCTCGACACGACATAGGCGACAATGGCGGTCAATAGCAGGCCGGAGGCCATCCAGTTGTAGACGCGCAGCATATAGGCGCGCAGCCCCGCATCGAGCGTCGCGGCATCCACCCCGGTGGTGGCACGGCCCCAGCCGGCCATCGGTGAGGGCGGTCGGTTGTTGGACCAAGACATGGTGCAGATTTCTCCTATGGGCGGAACGGCCCGCCCGTCCCGTATTATATGGACGCACCGTAATTATGATCAATGGCGCGCTGCGGCGGGTTGCTTGGCGTTACGTGGGGGTTATAGGGCCAAAACGGGGTTTCGGGAAGATTAACTCCGGCTTAGCTCCCCGCCAAGACCCGGCGGTCGCGCCCCGAGGCTATACCGGCTCCGCCTCGGGCGCGAATTGCGCCGCATGCAGCCTTCCATAGGCCCCGCCCGCCGCCAACAACGCGTCATGCGAGCCCTGTTCGGCAATCCCCTGCTCGGTCACCACGATGATGCGGTCGGCGTTGCGCACCGTCGCCAGGCGATGGGCGATGATCAGCGTGGTGCGCCCGGCGGCAAGCTCGGTCAGCGACTGCTGAATGGCGCGTTCGGTTTCCGAATCCAGGGCGGAGGTTGCCTCGTCCAGGATCAGGATCGGCGGGTTGCGCAGGAAGATGCGGGCGATCGCGAGGCGCTGTTTCTGCCCCCCCGACAACTTCACCCCGCGTTCGCCGATCAGCGTGTCCAGCCCCTGCGGCAGGGCTGCGATCACCGCATCCAGCCGGGCGCGCTGGGCGGCGTCGCGGATCTCCGCCTCGGTCGCGTCCAGCCGGCCATAGGCGATATTGGCGCGCAGGCTGCCGGCGAAGAGGAAGACATCCTGCTGCACGATGCCGATCTGGCCGCGCAGAGAGGCGAGGGTTATGTCACGGATGTCGATGCCGTCGATGGTGATGCGGCCGGCCTCGACGTCGTAGAACCGCGGCAGCAGCGAACACAGCGTGGTCTTGCCCGCCCCCGAAGGCCCGACCAGCGCGATGGTCTGGCCGGCGGCGACGGTCAGGTCCAGGTCGCGCAGCACCGGGCGGCCGGGGGCATAGCCGAAGGTCACCTTCTCGAAGCGCAGATCGCCGCGCAGCTTGCCGACGGCGATGGCGCCGGGGCGGTCGACGATATCGGGCTCGGTCGCCAGCAGCGCCAGGAAGCTGCGGAAGCCGGCGATGCCCTTGGGATAGGTCTCGATCACCTGGCTGATCTTGTCGAGCGGCCGGTAGAACACGCCCACCAGCAGCAGGAAGGCCACGAAATCGCCGATCGACAGCGCGCCGCGCACAATGAGGACGGCGCCGGCCAGCATCACCGCGACCTGGACCAGCCGCATGCCCAGGTAGTTCAGCGCCATGCTCGTCGCCATGATGCGATAGGCCGCGAGCTTGGTGCTGCGGTATTTTTCATTGTCGGCGGCGAAGAGGCGGCGTTCCTGCGCCTCATTGGCAAAGGCCTGGACGACGCGGATGCCGCCGACCGCTTCCTCGATGCGGGCGTTGAAGGCGCCGACGCGGGCGAATTGCGCCTGCCAGTTCTGCGTCATCCGCCCGCCATAGCGCGCGACCACCCAGGCCACCGCCGGCACGATCAGCGCGGTCAGCAGCGCCAAGGTCGGGCTGACCAGCAGCATCAGCACGAAGGCGCCGAGGAAGGTCAGCAGCGCGATCAGCATGTCCTCGGGGCCGTGATGCGCGACCTCGCCGATGTCTTCCAGATCCTTGGTGACGCGGCCGACCAGATGCCCGGTCTTCTGGTTGTCGTAGAAACGGAAGGACAGCTTCAGCAGATGGTCGAAGGCCCGGCCGCGCAAGGTCGTCTCGATCGCGATGCCGAGCACATGGCCCCAATAGGTCACCACCAGCATCAGCCCGGCATTGGCGAGGTAGAGCGCCAGCAGCCCGAAGACGGCAAGCCCGATCAGCTGCATGTCCTGCTGCGGCAGCAGATGATCGATGAAGGCGCGCACCGCCATCGGAAAGACAAGCTCCAGCACCCCCGACAGCGCGGCGCAGCCGAAGTCCAGGAGCAGCAGCCGCAGATGCGGGCGGTAATAGGCGAGAAACTGCCTCAGCATCAGAACGGGGCCTGCGAGTCTGGAGGGGTGGGCGGAACGGTCCTTACCGTATCGGACCCGGTCCCGTCACGGAGCGGGGTCAAGCGGTGGCCCAATAGCCCTGGTGCGGCACGGCGCCCTCCTCTTCAAGGCATGGGCCGATCACAGCGACAGGTTCGGCGGCGCTGGCCAGCACCTCGGCGCAGGACAGCGACAGCCCGGCGGTATGCGGCTGCGCATTGCGCAGGGCCAGGATGGCGGCGGCGGAAAGCCCGAACACGGCGCGCCCGATGCCGGTGTAGAAGATCGCCGCGGCGCACATCGCGCAGGGCTCGCCGGAGGAATAGATCGTCCCCGCGCGCAGCACTTCGCGCGGGATTTTCGCGGCGATGGCGGCCTGGCAGGCGTTCATCTCCGAATGCGCCAAGGTGCCGTCCCCGGTAGCGCCCTGGGTCGAGGCACCCTCCGCCAGCACATTCCCCGCCGCATCGGCGATGACGGCGCCAAAGGGCCGGTCGCCGCGGGCGCGGGCGGCCTGGGCCAGGGCAAAGGCACGGCGCAGCAGCGCCTGGTCGGTCTCGGTCAACGGCGGTCCCTCACTCATTGCGCAGCAGCGGCGCCGCCCGCGCCCGCAGCGCCAGCGAGGTGCCGACATAGCCGAATCCCAGCGTCAGCAGCAGGCAGAGCACCACCACCCCGGCCAGGGTCCCGGGCAGGAAAATCCAGTCGGTATGCATGACAAAGCGCACCACCGCCCAGGCCGCCGCCGTCCCCGCCAGCGCGGCCAGCAGGCCGGAGGCGATCCCCAGCACGCCGAATTCCACCAGATAGGCGGCGCGGATCTGCGAGCGCAGCGCGCCCACCGTCTTCAGCACCACCGCATCGCGCACCCGCCGCGCCTGCCCCGCCGCCACCGCGCCGGCCAGCACCAGCATCCCCGCGAGCAGGGTCACCGAGGCGGTGGCGGAGACCGCCGTGGCCAGCCGCCCGAGCAAGGTCGCGATCGCCTCCAGCGCATCCCGCACCCGGATGCCGGAGATATTGGGGAAGGCATCAGTCAGCGCCCGCAGCACCGCGCCATCCTGCGCCGAATCGTTGCGGATGGTCGCGATATGCGTATGCGGTGCGGACTCCAGCAGCCCGGGCGATCCGATCAAGGTGAAGTTGATGCTGAGCGAGCGCCAGGCGACATCGCGCAGGCTCGCGACCTTCAGCTCGATGTCGCGGCCGAGCACATTCACGGTGATGGTCCCGCCGACCTGCAGCCCCCAGCCGGCGGCCAGCCCGGCATCGAAGGAAACCAGCGGCGGGCCGGAATAATCCGCCGGCCACCATTGCCCGGCGGTGAGATGGGTATCCTCCGGCATCCTGGCGGCAAAGGTCAGGCCGCGGTCGCCGCTCAGCGCCCAGGCGGTGTCGGGCGTGGCCGGCACCTGGGCCGCCGGCACCCCGTTCACGGCGACGATGCGGGCGCGCAGGCTGGGGACGCGGGCGACCTCGGTCACGCCGGGCTGAGCACGGGCGGTGCGGTCGAAGGCGGCGGCCTGGTCGTTCTGGATGTCGATGAAATAGAAGGAGGGCGCGACATCCGGCAGCGAATCGGAAATCTGGCGGCGCAGATTGCCCTCGATCATCGCCACCGCCGCCAGGGTCGTCAGCCCGATGCCGAGCGCCACCAGCATGATCGGCGTCGGCGCCCCCGGCCGGTACAGATTGGCCAGGCCGAGGCGCACCGAAGGCAGCGGCAGCCGCGGCACCGCGCGGGCGGCGGTCATGACCAGGCTCGCCCCCAGCCGGAACAGCCCGAGTGTGGCCACCGCCCCGGCGCAGAAGGCGGCAGCGAACCAGGGCCGGTCCGCGGTGCCCACCACCAGCCCGACCAGCAGCAGCCCGGCCAACGCCGTGGTCAGCACCAGCGACAGCCTCGGCCGCGCCGCCTGCGCCACCACCCCGTCGCGGAACAGCGCCGCCCCCGGAATGTCCCGCGCCCGACCCAGCGGCCAAAGCGAGAAGGCCAGCGCCGTCAGCAGCCCGTAGAGTGCGGCCAGCAGCAGCGGCCAGGGGTAGAAGCCCAGCCTCGGCGGCACCGGCAGCGCCCCGGCCAGGGCGGAGGCCGCGATCCAGGTCAGCCCATAGCCCAGCACCAGCCCCAGCCCGATCCCGATCGCCGCCAGCACCAGCACCTGTGCGAGATAGGTCGCAAAGATCAGATCCGCCGGCGCGCCCAGGCAGCGCAGGGTGGCGATGGTGGTGGCGCGGGCCTCCAGCCAGGCGCGGACGCCGGTCGCGACGCCGATGCCGCCGACCAGCAGCGCGGTCAGCCCGGCCAGCACCAGGAAGGATGCCGCCTGATCCACGAAGCGCGCGACCGAAGGCGAGGCCTGGTCCGCGCGCCGGATCCGCCAGCCGCCATCGGCAAAGGGCTGCGCCCGCAGCGCCGCCGCAAAAGCGCGCACATCGGTGCCGGGCGGCAGCGCGATGCGGTATTCATAGGTGACGAGGCTGCCCGGCTGGACCAGCTGCGTGGAGTCCAGCGCCGCCAGCGGGATCATCGCCCGCGGCCCGAAGATGGTCGGGGTGGCGACCTCATCCGGCTCGGTGACCAGGCGGGCGGTCAAGGGGAAGCGGGCCTCGCCGATCCGCACCTCGTCGCCGATCGCAAGGCCCAGGCGCTCGATGATGGCCGGCGCCAGCACCAGCCCGGTGGCACCCGGCGGGTCCAGCACCAGCGCGCCATAGAGCGGATAGGCGCCATCCACCGCCTTCAGCTCGACCAGGCTGCGCTCCCCGGAGGGCCCCACGGCCATGGCGCGCATCTGCACGATTTCGGACAGCCGGCCGCCTTGGGTCGCGATCCAGGCGCGGCCCTCGGGCGGCAGGGTGCGGTAGGTGGAATGTATCTCGACATCGCCGCCGAGGATGCGGGTCGCATCCTCGGCCAGCCCCGCCTCGGTCGCCGCGCGCAGGGTGCCGACGGCGGCGATGGCCGCGACCCCCAGCGCCAGGCAGGCGATGACGATGCGCAGGCCGCGCAGCCCGCCGCGCAGCTCCCGCCGCGCCAGCCGCAGGGCGAGCAGCAACGACCCCGCAACCGTCACGCCGCGGTGGCCAGCTTGGCGCTGTCGGCGGCGATCAGCCCGTCCTCGATGCGGATCTGGCGATGGCAGCGGGCGGCCAGGGCCGGGTCATGGGTGATCAGCAGCAAGGTGGTGCCGGCACGCGCCTGCAGGTCGAACAGCAGATCCATCACCGCGGTGCCATTGCCGCGGTCGAGGTTGCCGGTCGGCTCATCGGCCAGGATCAGCGCAGGCTCGCCGGCGACGGCGCGCGCCAAAGCGACGCGCTGCTGCTCGCCGCCCGAGAGCTGGCCGGGGTAGTGCTCCAGGCGATGGCCCAGCCCGACCTCCCGCAGCGCCGTGGCGGCGCAGGCGAAGGCGTCGCGGCGGCCGGCGAATTCCAGCGGCACGGCGACATTCTCGATCGCCGTCATGGTCGGGATCAGATGGAAGGCCTGGAAGACGATGCCCAGGCTGTCGCGACGAAACCGGGCCAGGGCGTCCTCGTCCATCGCGCCCAGGTCCTGGCCCGCGACCCGCAGCCCGCCGCCGCTCGCGCGTTCCAGCCCGGCGAGCAGCATCAGCAGGCTGGTCTTGCCGGAGCCGGAAGGACCGACGATTCCAACCGATTCACCGGCCTGCACCGAAAGGTTGATCCCACGAAGAATGTTGACCGAGCCGCCTGCCGTCCCCACCGTGAAGGTCAGGTCGCGCGCATCGATCAGCGGCGGCGTGGAGTCGGTCATGTCTGTCCGTTCGCTCATCTCTGGCTTTCGATATGGGCGGCGGGCCGTGCTGGGAAAGGCATTCGCCGGTTTCGCAGTGTTTCCCGTGCTTTCCGCCGCGACCACGCGGGAGGTCACCATCGCCATGCTGGGGGATTCGATCACCGCAGGCTATGGGCTGGCCGAAGGCCAGGGCCTGCCGGCGCGGATCGAGGCGCTGCTGCGCGCCGCCGGGCGCCAGGTCCGGGTGATCGATGCGGGGGTTTCGGGCGACACCACCGCCGGCGGCCGCGCCAGGCTGGACTGGATGCTGGCCGACCATCCGGATGCGGTGATCGTCGCGCTGGGCGGCAATGACGGGCTGCGCGGCCTGCCGCCGGAACAGAGCTTCACCAACCTCGACGCCATCCTGGACCGGCTGGAGGCGCTGCGCCTGCCGGCGATGCTGGCGGGCATGCTGGCGCCGCCCAACCTCGGCGCCGACTACGGCCGCGACTTCGCCGCGACCTTCACCCGCCTCGCCGACGAACATCCGGGGGTGATCTTCTACCCCTTCCTGCTGGATGGCGTCGCCGGCGACCCGGCGCTGAGCCAGCCCGACCGCATCCACCCCAATGCCCAGGGCGCGGCCATCCTGGCCCAGAAAATGCTTCCCTCGGTCGAGCGTCTGCTCGCCCTGATCCCCGCCTGACAGGAGAGTTTCCGGCACCCCGGCCCGCCCCGCCGACCGATCCCCCGCCGCCGCCCTTTTCGCCTGAGGACGACCGCCGATGTTTCGTCTGTTCGTGGCCCTTTCCCTGCCCGCCGTGCTCCGCAGCCAATTGGCCGCGCTCCATGCCGGGATTCCCGGTGCCCGCTGGGTACCGCCGGAAAATTACCATTTGACCCTTCGCTTCATCGGCGAGATCGAGGGGTGGCGTGCCGAGGAGGTGGATCTGGCCCTGGCCGGCATCCGCAGCCGCGGCTTCGACCTGACGTTGCGGGGCATCGGCCTGTACGAAAAGGCCGGCCGCATCCAGACCATGTGGGTCGGGGTGGAGAAATCCGACGCCCTGTCGCATCTGCAATCCAAGATCGAGACCGCCCTGCAACGCAGCGGCCTGCCGCCGGAACGCAAGCGCTTCACCCCGCATGTGACCATCGCCCGGACCGATCGCGCCGCCCCGGAAAAGCTCGCGGGCTTCGTGCAGGCGCATAATCTGTTCCGTGCCCCGCCGGTGCCGATCGAGGCCTTCACGCTGTTTTCCTCCCGCCTGGGCAAGGAAGCCTCGGTCTATGAGGCGGAGGTCGAATACGAACTGGCCTGACCTGTCCCGATGCCGGCCCGGTTGCCTATCCCGCCCAAGGGGGCATTCTGCGGCCGGCATAGGGAACGGAACAGAGCATGAGCTTACGTGGAACCGCCTGCATCGTCGGCGCCTTCGAACACCCGACCCGCAAGGCCGAGACGCAAAGCGTCGCCCAGCTGCATGCCGAGGTCGCCTGGGGTGCGCTCCAGGACGCCGGGCTGAGCAAGGATGACATCGACGGCTATTTCTGCGCGGGCGATGCCCCGGGGATGGGGCCGGTGAACATCGCCGACTATCTGGGGCTGGAGAAGCTGCGCCATGCCGACAGCACCGATTTCGGCGGCTCCTCCTACCTCGCCCATGTCGCGCATGCGGCGGCGGCGATCGCGGCCGGGCGCTGCAATATCGCGCTGATCACCTTGGCCGGGCGGCCGCGGGCCGAAGCCATGGCGACCGGCACCGCGCCGCGCTCCTGGGGTGCCAATGTGCCCGACGATCCCTTCGAAATCCCGATGGGTCGCACCGTGGCCGCCGCCTATGGGCTTTGCGCCATGCGGCACATGCATGAATTCGGCACGACCTCCGAGCAGCTGGCCTGGATCAAGGTCGCGGCCAGCCATCACGCCAGCCACAACCCCAACGCCATGCTGAAGAAGAAGGTGACGGTGGAGGAGGTGGTGAACTCCCCCATGGTCTCCGACCCGCTGCACCGGCTGGATTGCTGCGTCATCAGCGATGGCGGCGGCGCGCTGATCGTGGCGCGGCCGGAGATCGCCCGATCCCTCAAGCGCCCGGTCATCTCGGTGCGCGGCACCGGGGAGATGATCAAGCACCAGGCGGGCGGGACCATCGACCTGACCTATTCCGGGGCGCGTGCCTCCGGCGCCGCGGCCTTCGCCGAGGCGGGGGTGACGCCCGCCGATATCCGCTACGCCAGCATCTACGACAGCTTCACCATCACGGTGCTGATCCAACTCGAAGACCTCGGCTTCTGCGAGAAGGGCAAGGGCGGGGCTTTTGTGGCCGACGGGAACCTGATCTCGGGCACGGGGCGGCTGGCCTTCAACACCGATGGCGGCGGCCTGTGCAACAACCACCCGGCCAATCGCGGCGGCATGACCAAGATCATCGAGGCGGTCCGCCAGCTGCGCGGCGAAGCCCATCCGGCGGTGCAGGTGCCCGACCTGACCCTCGCCCTTGCCCATGGCACCGGGGGGCTGCTCGGCACCCGCCATGGACCCGACCAACAAGCCCTTCTGGGACGCGGCGCGGGAGGGAAAATTGATGATCGGCCTCTGCCACGACACCAACCGGCACTTCTTCTACCCGCGCGGCTGCTCGCCCTTCACCCTCTCGCCCAATGTCTCGCTGGTCGAGGCCAAGGGCACCGGAACGATCTACAGCTTCAGCATCATGCGGGCGGCGATCCCCTATGCCATCGCCTATGTGGAGCTGGATGAGGGGCCGCGGATGATGACGAACATCGTCGATTGCCCGTTCGAGAGCATCAAGATCGGCCAGAAGGTGAAGGTCGTCTTCAAGCCGACCACCGCCGAGGGTGCCCCCGTGCCGATGTTCACGCCGGTGGCGGGCTGATTGGGCGCCCAGCCGGTTGCCGTTTTGCAACTTGGCGTGCTAAGCGCCGCGCGCGGTCGGGAGGTCAGCCTCCCGGCTTGCCCCTGGCCGCGTCTCGCGGTTGGCGGGAGACCTACTGAAACGGAATCGCCGTGGCCTCCGACGCGCCTCTGACCGCCGCCTCCGACACCCCCGCGAGCGGGACGCCCCAGATCGGGGGTGCCGCCGACCGCTACGCCATCGCCCTGCTGGGCCTGGCCGACGACCTTCGCCCGACCGATCCGGGCGCCACCGACCGCATCGCCGGCGACCTGGAGACGGTCCTGGCGCTGTATCGCGACGATGCCGGCTTCCGCGCCTTCGTGCAGGATCCGCGCTACGGGGTCGCCGAGCAGCGCCAGGGTGCCTTCGCGGTGCTCGACCGCATCGGGATCGCCAAGGAGGTCCACAACCTGCTGGGCGTGCTGATCACCAACCGCCGCCTGGCCCTGCTGCCCGCGGTCGCCGAGGCCTTCGGCGCGGCGCTGGCCGCCCGCCGCGGCCAGCAGCTGGCCCAGGTGACCACCGCCGCGGCGCTGTCCGATGTGCAGAAGGCGTCGCTGGTCGCGCGCCTGACCGAAGCCGGTTTTTCCGGTGTCCGCCTGGTTGAGAAGGTGGATGCCACGATCCTCGGCGGGCTGATCGTTCGGATCGGCTCCCGCCTCTACGACAACAGCATCAAGAGCAAGCTGCAGCGTTTGCAGTACGCGATGAAAGGGGCCGCCTAGACCATGGATATCCGTCCTGCCGAAATCTCGGACATCCTGAAGTCCCAGATCGCGAATTTCGACACCGAGGCGAATGTCGCCGAGGTCGGCACCGTGCTGTCCGTCGGTGACGGCATTGCCCGCGTCTATGGCCTGCAGAACGTCATGGCCGGCGAGCTGGTCGAATTCCCGGGCGCCGGGGTCAAGGGCATGGCCCTCAACCTCGAGAGCGACAACGTCGGCGTCGTCATCTTCGGCGACGACAAGGGCGTGAAGGAAGGCGACACCGTCAGCCGCACCGGCTCGATCGTCGACGTTCCCGTCGGCATGGGCCTGTTGGGCCGCGTGGTCGATGGCCTCGGCAACCCGATCGACGGCAAGGGCCCGATCAGCTTCACCGAGCGCAAGCGGGTGGACGTGAAGGCGCCGGGCATCATCCCGCGCAAGTCGGTGCATGAGCCGATGCAGACCGGCATCAAGGCGATCGACAGCCTGATCCCGATCGGCCGTGGCCAGCGCGAGCTGATCATCGGCGATCGCCAGACCGGCAAGACCGCGGTGATCCTGGACACCATCATCAACCAGAAGGAAGCGCATTCCGGCACCGATGAGGGCCAGAAGCTCTACTGCATCTATGTCGCGATCGGCCAGAAACGCTCGACCGTCGCCCAGCTGGTCAAGACGTTGGAAGAGAACGGTGCGATGGAATACTCCATCGTCGTCGCCGCCACCGCATCCGACCCGGCGCCGCTGCAGTTCCTGGCCCCCTTCACCGGCTGCACCATGGGCGAATACTTCCGCGACAACAGCATGCATGCGGTCATCTTCTACGACGATCTGTCCAAGCAGGCGGTCGCCTATCGCCAGATGTCGCTGCTGCTGCGCCGCCCGCCGGGCCGCGAGGCCTATCCGGGCGACGTCTTCTACCTGCACTCCCGCCTGCTCGAGCGCGCGGCGAAGATGAACGAGGATTTCGGCCTCGGCTCGCTGACCGCGCTGCCGGTCATCGAGACCCAGGCCGGCGACGTCTCGGCCTATATCCCGACCAACGTGATCTCGATCACCGATGGCCAGATCTTCCTGGAGACCGAGCTGTTCTACAAGGGCATCCGCCCCGCGGTGAACGTCGGCATCTCGGTGTCGCGCGTCGGCTCCGCCGCCCAGATCAAGGCGATGAAGCAGGTCGCCGGGCGCATCAAGCTGGAGCTCGCGCAGTATCGCGAAATGGCCGGCTTCGCGCAGTTCGCCTCGGATCTCGACGCCTCGACCCAGGCGCTGCTGGCGCGCGGCTCGCGTCTGACCGAATTGCTGAAGCAGCCGCAGTTCAAGCCGGTCCCGGTCGAGGAGCAGGTCGTGGCCCTCTTCGCCGGCACCCGCGGCTATCTCGACAAGCTGCCGGTCAGCAAGGTCGGCGCCTATGAGAGCCAGCTTCTCGCCGCCCTGAAGTCGCGCGCGCCGGAGGTGCTGGCCGGCATCCGCGACAGCAAGGAGATCAAGAAGGACACTGAGGCCAAGCTGGTCGCCTTCCTCGATGATTTCACCAAGTCGTTCGTCTGAGGGCGAGGTTAGGGGCACCAGCACATGGCGAACCTGAAGAGCCTGCGCCTGCGGATCAACAGCGTGAAATCCACGCGGAAGATCACCCAGGCGATGAAGATGGTCGCGGCCGCCAAGCTCCGCCGCGCCCAGGCGCAGGCGGAATCGGCCAGGCCCTATGCCGAGCGCATGGCGGCGATCCTCGGCCGCCTCGGGGCCGCCGTCGCCGGCAGCCCGGATGCGCCGCGGATGCTGGTCGGCACCGGGTCCGACCAGGTGCATCTGCTGGTGGTGGTGACCGCGGATCGCGGCCTCGCCGGCCCGTTCAACACCAATATCGGCCGTTTCGCCCGCGCCCGGATCAAGGCGCTGGAAGACCAGGGCAAGACGGTCAAGGTGCTGGCGATCGGCCGCAAGGGTGCCGCCTTCCTGCGTCGCGAATACGCCTCGCGGATCGTCGGCGAGGTCAGCTACGCCGGGGTGAAGCGCATCGGCTACGAGCAGGCCACCGAGATCGCGGTGCGCGTGACGCAGATGCTGGAAGCCGGCGAATTCGACGTCTGCTCGATGATCTACAACCAGTTCCGCAACGTGGTCAGCCAGGTTCCGACCGAACAGGCGCTGATCCCCGCGGCCCTGCCCGAAGCGGGCACCGAGGTCGCGGCCGGCACCATCCCGCCGCTCTATGAATACGAGCCGGCCGAGGAAGACATTCTGGCGGCCCTGCTGCCCAAGAACCTCGCGATCCAGCTTTACCGCTCGCTGCTCGAATCCGCCGCCGGCGAACACGGCGCCCGCATGTCCGCCATGGACAGCGCGACGCGCAACGCCGGCGAGATGATCAACAAGCTCACGCTGAACTACAACCGCACGCGACAGGCCAACATCACCAGGGAGCTGATCGAGATCATCTCCGGTGCCGAAGCCCTCTAACCCAGCCAGGGACCTGACCTCATGAAGAACAATGTCGGCAAGATCACCCAGGTCCTCGGCGCCGTCGTGGACGTTCAGTTCAGCGGCGAGCTGCCGGCGATCCTGAACGCCCTGACCACCGGCATGGTGGGCGGCGGCGAAATGGTGCTGGAAGTCGCCCAGCACCTGGGCGAACACACCGTGCGCTGCATCTCCATGGACACCACCGAGGGCCTGGTCCGCGGCAATGAGGTCGTGGACACCGGCAAGGGCATTTCGGTGCCGGTCGGAGTCGGCACCCTCGGGCGCATCATGAACGTCATCGGTCAGCCGATCGACGAGCGCGGCCCGGTGCCGCATGACACCACCTACACCATCCACCGCGACGCCCCCCTCTTCGAGGACCAGGCGACCAGCGCGGAAATCCTGGTCACCGGCATCAAGGTCGTCGATCTGCTCGCCCCGTACATGAAGGGCGGCAAGGTCGGGCTGTTCGGCGGTGCGGGCGTCGGCAAGACCGTGCTGATCCAGGAGCTGATCAACAATATCGCCAAGGGCCATGGCGGCGTCTCCGTCTTCGCCGGCGTCGGCGAGCGGACCCGCGAGGGCAACGACCTGTATCACGAGATGATCGACGCCGGCGTCATCAAGCTCGGCGAGAACGGGTCGACCGAAGGCTCCAAGGTGGCACTGGTCTATGGCCAGATGAACGAGCCGCCGGGGGCCCGCTCGCGCGTCGCCCTCTCGGGCCTGTCCATGGCCGAGTACTTTCGGGACGAGCAGGGGCAGGACGTGTTGTTCTTCGTGGACAATATTTTCCGCTTCACCCAGGCGGGCGCCGAGGTTTCGGCGCTGCTCGGCCGCATTCCTTCGGCGGTGGGCTATCAGCCGACCCTGTCGACCGACATGGGCGCGCTGCAGGAACGCATCACCAGCACCAAGAAGGGGTCGATCACCTCGGTGCAGGCGATCTACGTGCCCGCGGACGATCTGACCGATCCGGCCCCGGCCACCTCCTTCGCCCATCTGGACGCGACCACGGTGCTGTCGCGCCAGATCGCGGAGCTGGGCATTTACCCGGCGGTCGATCCGCTGGACTCGACGTCGCGCGCGCTCGACGCCCGCATCCTGGGCACCGAGCACTACGAGACGGCGCGTGAGGTCCAGCGCATCCTGCAGACCTACAAGTCGCTGCAGGACATCATCGCCATTCTCGGCATGGATGAGCTGTCCGAGGAAGACAAGCTGGTCGTCGCCCGCGCCCGGAAAATCCAGCGCTTCCTGTCGCAGCCCTTCCATGTCGCCGAAATCTTCACCGGCTTCCCCGGCGTCTTCGTGAAGATCGAGGACACCGTGCGCTCCTTCGCCGCCATCTGCGCCGGCGAATACGATCACTTGCCGGAAGCCGCCTTCTACATGGTCGGCACGATCGAGGACGCGGTAAAGAAGGCCGAAGGCCTCAAGCAGGCGGCCTGATCCATGGCGAGCTTCGATCTCGAACTGGTCTCGCCGGAAAAACTGCTGCTGTCGCGGCCGGTGGAGATGGTCGTCATCCCCGCCGCCGAAGGCGAGATGGGCATCCTGCCCGGCCATGCGCCGATGATCGTGCAGCTGCGCGGCGGCGTCATCAGCGTGACCGAACAGGGCAAGATCACCGAGCGGCTGTTCGTCGCCGGTGGCTTTTGCGAGGTGACGCCGGACCGCGTCACCCTGCTCGCCGATGACGCGACCCCGGTGGCGAGCCTGTCGAAGACCGAGGCTGCGACACGGGTCGCGGCGGCCGAGGCCGCCTATGACACCGCCGCCGCCACCGGCACGCCGGAGCTGCGGGAACTGGCCATGGATGCGCTGCTTTCGGCCCGCAGCATGGCGGAGGTCGCCGAAGCCGCCTGAGGATTTCGTCGCCGCCGGCAGCTTGCGGCCACGAGGCGCTTGAAACCCGGCCCGGACCGCTGAACATTCGGGGCCGGGCCGCGTTACGGCCATGGGCACGTCGTCGTCGCATCTTGCTATGACACGGGCTCGGATCCGGCTTCTGGCACACCGCATCCCGGTTGGATGCGCGCCCGCCGCCGGATCCCGGAACAGGAGGCGCGGCGTGAAGCACTGGACGTTGGATCAGATTGCCTGGGACCGGTTCGACCCGACTGCCGTCGATCCGAGCCTGGTGCCGCTGGTCAAGGCGGCGGCCATGGTCGAGAAAAACGGCTCCGATTATGCACTCTACCTCTGCGGGGTCTTCCACGACGACCCCGATTTCAAGGCGGCCGCCAACAACTGGGCCATCGAGGAAGAACAGCACGGCGATGCGCTGGGCGCCTGGGCCAGCCTTGCCGACCCGGCCTGGGACTTCGCCGCCGCTTTCGCCCGCTATCGCGCCGGCTACCAGATCGACACCAAGGCCGATGCCTCGATCCGCGGCTCGCGCACCGGCGAGTTGATCGCCCGCTGCATGGTGGAGACGGGCACTTCCTCCTACTACACCGCCCTCGGCGACCAGACGCAGGAGCCGGTGCTGCAAGAGGTCTGCCGCCTGATCGCGGCCGATGAATACCGGCATTTCAAGCTCTTCTACGACCATATGAAGCGGTATCTGGCGCGGGAAAACCTCTCCTTCCTGCGCCGGCTGCGGGTTGCGGCGGGACGGATCGGGGAAAGCGAGGATGACGAACTCGCCTTCGCATATCACTGCGGCAATGAACATGACGCGGTTTCCTATGATCATGATCGCTGCATCGCGTCGTATATGGGAACGGCGATGACGGCCTATCGTCCGCGCCATATCCAGCGGAGCATGGGCATGATCTTCAAATCCGTCGGCCTGGACCCGAGGGGGCGCCTGTCCGACGTGGCGGCCTGGGCGGCCTGGCGCCTGCTGGTCTGGCGCCGCGACCGTTTCCGCCAGGTGCTGGCGCGGTCGGCCGAGGGCGATGGCCGGCCCGCCGACGAGGCCCAGGCTGCATGAACCAGCGCGGCCTCGGGCTCCGCCGCAGGGCCGCGCTGGCGGCCCTGCTGCCGGCCGCCGGGCTGATCCCGGCCCCGGCCCTGGCGCAATCCCGGGCTCAATCCCAGGCCCAGGCCCAGGCCCAGGCCCAGGCCCAGGCCCAGGCCCAGGCCCGGACCCTGGCCATGGCCCCGGATCAGACCCAGCCGCCTTCGCCCTCGCCTTCCCCCGGGCTGGGGCCGCTCGGGCGCCTTGCGGGCTATACCTATGGCTGCGCCGTCAGCAGCGACTGGCTGGACAAGGACGCGCCCTATGCCGAGGCGGTCGCCCGCGAGTGCGCCGTGCTGGTGCCCGAATGGGAGGCCAAGTTCCAGGCGCTGCAGCCCGAGGAAGGCAAATTCGATTTCGGCCCGCTCGATGTCATCCTGACCTTCGCCCAGGCGCATGGCATCGCCGTGCGCGGCCATGCGCTGGTCTGGCACACCGCTTTGCCCGATTGGGCGCGCGCGGCCATCGCCAGCGGCCCCGCCCGCGCCCGTGCGGTGATGGACGCGCATTTCGAGACGGTGCTGAACCGCACCCGTCCCCGCATCCGTGACTGGGATGTGGTGAACGAGGCGGTGGGCGATCCCCCCGGCAGCGACACCCCCGACCCCGGCGGCCCGTTGCGCCCCACGCCGATGCTGGCGGCGCTGGGGGAGAGCTACATCGACCTCGCCTTCCGCAAGGCGCGGGAGGTGGATGCGACGCTGCGGCTGACGCTGAACGAATACGGCGTCGAGGCCGATACCCCCGCGGCCGAGGAGAAGCGGCGCCGGTTCCTGACCCTCGTGCGCGGGCTGCGCGACCGCAACGTGCCGATCGACGCGGTCGGCATCCAGGGCCATCTGCAACTGCGCAACCCCTTCAGCGCCGAGAAATTCACGCAGCTCGTGCGCGACCTCCGCGATCTCGACCTTGCGGTGCTGATCACCGAGCTCGACGTGCGGGAGGACTGGCAGGTGCCGGACGGCTTTCCCGCGCGGGACGATGCGGTGGCGGCGCGGGTGCGGGACTTCCTCACCGCCGCGGTCGAGGGCGGCGCGCGGACGGTGCTGACCTGGGGGCTGGTGGACCGCTATTCCTGGCTGGTCACCGATCCCGATGTCGCGCGCAAGGACGGGCTGCACCACCGCGGCCTGCCGCTGGACTGGGACGGCAACCGCAAGGCGATGTGGCGCAGCATGGCACGGGTGATCGGCGGCCAGGGGTGAGGCCGCGGCCATTGGCGTTTGCCCAGGGCCACCCAATACTTTGGGGATGCCCGATCTGACACGCCGCGCCACCCTCGCTGCCGCGGCCCTCGCCCCCGCCCTCCGCCCCGGCCTGGCTGCCGCGCAGCCGGCGCCGGCGCCGATCCCACCGCTGCCGATTCCACCGCTGCCGATCCCACCGCTGCCAATCCCATCGGCCCCGCCCGCGGCGGCGCGGCCGCTGTTCGGCGCCGGGCTCTGGACCCTGCCGAACGGCTTGCGGATCGTGCATGTCGAACAGCGCCGGGCGCCGGTGGTCGCGCAGTACCTCTTTGTCGGCGCCGGGGCCGGGGATGACCCCGCCGGCCTGTCGGGCACCGCGCATTTCCTGGAACACATGATGTTCAAGGGCAGCGCGCATGTGCCCTCCGGCGCCTATTCGCAGCGGATCGCGCGGCAGGGCGGCAACGACAATGCCTTCACCTCCCGCGACGTCACCGCCTATTACGCCCAGGTCGAGGCCTCGCGCCTGCCCATGGTCGCGATGCTGGAATCGGACCGGCTGGCGGCCCCGCTGATCCCGCCGGAGGAGGTCGCCTCCGAACAGCTCGTCATCATCGAGGAACGCCGCCAGCGCACCGATGTCGCCCCTCGCGCCCGCTTCCAGGAGGCGTTCGCCGCCGCCATGTGGGGCCGGCAGCATTGGCAGGGGCGCCCGGTGATCGGCTGGCTGGACGAGATGCGGGCGATCGACCGCGACGCGCTGGTCGCCTTCCACACCCGGCACTACGCGCCCGGCAACTGCGTGCTGGTGGTCGCCGGGGCCGTGACCGAGGCCGAGTTCCGCCGCATCGCCGAACAGGAGTTCGGCGCCGCTCCCGGCCATCCCTTCTCCCCGCGCGACCGCGCCCAGCCGCCGGCCGCCGCCCCCGAGGCGCGGATCATCCGCCATGAGAAGGTGGAGGAGGCCGTCTACGCCACCTCCTGGGCCGCACCCTCCCTCACCTTCGGCGAGACCCGCCATGCCTATCCGCTGGAGGTGCTGGCGCATCTGCTCGGCAGCGGCCCGGGCTCGCGGCTGCACAAGGCGCTGGTGCAGCAGGGGCTGGCCGCCTGGGTCGGCGCTTCGGGGGACGCCGATACCTATGGCGTCTCCGATTTCAGCATCCAGGCCGCCCCCCGCCGCGGGGTCGCGCCGGAACGGCTGGAAACCGCCCTGAAGGCCGAGATCGCCAAATTGCTCGACCAGGGCGTGACCGAGGCCGAAACCACCCGCAGCACCCGCCAATTGACCGCCGGCGCCCTGCTGGCGCTGGACGGGCTGGGGGCTGCGCCGCGCATGATCGGCGGGGCGCTGGCGATCGGCCTGTCGCTCGACACCGTCGAATACTGGCCCGCGCATATCAATGCCGTGACCGCAACCGAGGTCACCGCCGCCGCCCGCGCCGTGCTGGCCGCCAACCCCATCCATACCACCGGATGGCTGCTGCCCGAGGGCACCGAGGTGCCGGCGTGACCGGCTTCTCGCTGCCGATCCAGGCAGTCTCCGGCGGTGGTTTCACCGCCTGGCTGGTGGAGGACCACAGCGTCCCCGTCGTCTCGCTCGCCTGGTCCTGGCCGGGTGGTGCCGCGCTGGATCTGCCGGGGGCGGAGGGCGCGACCAGCCTCGCGATGTCGCTGCTGACCTCGGGCGCCGGCGATCTGGAGGAAACCGCCCTGGCCGAGGCGCTGCGCGATGCCGCGATCTCGCTCAGCTTCGGCGCCGACCGGGATGAGGCCGAAGGCAGCTTCCGCTGCCTGGCGGATGCGCTGCCGGAGGCGCTGCGCCTAGCCAGGCTCTGCATGACCGCGCCGCGGCTGGATGCGCAGCCCTTCGAGCGTGGCCGCGCCCAGGCGCTGACCCGGGCGCGATCGGCGCTGGAAACCCCGCGCGGGCGGGCCTCGCGCGCCTTCTGGCCACTGGCCTTCCCGGACCATCCCGTCGCCCGCCCGACTGGCGGCACCGAGGACAGCCTGCCCGGTCTCGATACCGCGGCCCTGCGCGCCGCCCTGGCGCTGCAGCTTCGCCAGGGCGGGCTGCTGATCGCCGCCGCGGGGGCGATCACCCCCGCGCAGCTTTCGGCGCTGCTGCCGGCGCTATTCGGCGATCTGCCGGCCGGCGCGCCGCCCAGGGTGCCGCCGCTGCCGAACCCGACCAACTTCGGCCAGAAGGTGGTGCCGATCGAGGCGCCGCAATCCTTCGCCATCTTCGCCCAGCCCGGATTGGCCGTGGCCGATCCGGATTGGGAGGCGGCGCAGGTGGTGCTGCGGATACTGGGCGGCGGCGGCTTCACCTCGCGGCTGATGGACGAGATCCGGACCAAGCGCGGGCTGACCTATGGCATCTCCACCGGCTTCGACACGCTGTTCGGCGAGGGCATCGTGATCGGCACCGTCGCCACCGAGAATGCCCGGATGGCCGAGACCATCGCGCTGCTGCGCCACGAATGGGCGCGTATGGCCGAGGCCGGGCCGACCAGCGCGGAGCTGGCCGATGCCGTCGCCTTCCTGACCGGCAACCAGCCGCTGCAATTCACCGACAGCCGGCGGATCGCCGGCGGGCTGCTGGCGCTGCGGCGGAACGGGCGGCCGATGGACTGGCTGGATCGGCGGCCGGAACGGCTGGCGGCGCTGACCGAGCCCGATACCACCCGCGTCGCGGCCCGGCTGCTGCAGCCGCAGGCGCTGTCGGTGCTGGTGGCGGGGCAGCCGGTCGGGCTGTAGCGCCCGTCTCGTCCCAACCCGTCTCGTCCCAACCCGTCTCGTCCCAGCCCGTCTCGCCCCAGCCCGTCTCGCCCCAGCCCGTCTCGCCCCCGACCATGTTTGGCAGCACACTCCGGGCCATGATGAGGAGCCGATCCGCTTGACCCAACCGACCGTCGCC